>Ga0099822_1003485_pt1 | contig 20166 bp, 15 predicted proteins | sample CowpeawhiteBW_FD_76839 | JGI IMG/M metagenome (GOLD analysis project Ga0099822, IMG submission 76839) | Root nodule microbial communities of legume samples collected from California USA - Cow pea white BW | ecosystem: Host-associated > Plants > Roots > Nodule | place: USA: California | collected...
CAATCGCGAAAACGATGATTTTACAAAAAAAGAATTAATGCACACAAATAAATACAAATATATATATATATATATATATATATATATATATATATATATATATATATATATATATTCAATCTTTAGATACTTAATTTGAAATTATACCCATTTCACATGTTCTATTAATTATTCTCTAACATTGGCTATCTTTATTTATATTTTAATAAAGTTACCAAATCTCTGTCCTATTTACTTTTACGAATGAACCAAATACAATTATTAAAAACAACAAAGTAAGGGACGTGTGAAACAGAAAAGTGTAATATTTGAAAGAATCAAGGATTACTACTAACATCAAAGGAGGCCTATGCAATCATATGACAATATAGAATCAACAAATAATTGTCAAGTTCAAAATTTATGCCCTTAGAAGTCAAACCTCTTGCTACAGACTTAAATCCAGTTAGTAGGAACATAGTCAAATCTTAAATTAAATTGATTTTGATTTATATGTTTAATTTGGATAATTTTTTCAATAAAAATTCTAACTACTTAAAATTATATCAGTTCACCTATTAACCAATCATATATTTTTAACGTTGATTTCGTTGACAGAAAGATAGATTCCCGCTTTACAATCAACTAGTTTTTATATTGCAACGATTTCTCTGTTTCTTTACCTTTTGGTTAAGTTTTTAATTTTTTTTTGTTAAAAGTTAGTTGGAGAATTTTTTTTGTTTATTTTATGAAAATGTGATCTCACGTCATATTTCTTATTTTCTCCAAAACAGCAAAAATGAAAAATACTGTATTTTATAAACACAAATAAGAAAATTGTGCAATGATAACTGATGGTCACACGTGTCTATCAGCACTATAACTGATTTTCAAAACCCTTAGTCAATTATTTATTTCCAACATCCACTCAAAATTGATTGTCATGACTAAAATAATTGATTATCTCATACATTTCTAAAATTGAATCGGACATACTTCTCACTCTTTTTGTCACAGAATAAAATAAAATTAGAGTTCACAAGGATAAAATCTTATTCTCAATAATTTAGGTAAAATTTACTTAGACCATTGCGCACATTGATTTATTAAAGATGTAACATGGGTATCTTTGAATCAAATTTTTAACGAAAAGAACACCCCACAAACTTTTTTTTTTACATAATTTACAATTATTTATATATAAATTGTTTTTTTTTAAATCTCTTTTATATTGATTTAATTAAAAAGAAATTTCAAATTAATATGTAAATCATTTATAGTTTCTAAAACGGTTTTACTTTATCTTTATTGTCTTTATTGTTAAGAGTATTTGCAAAGAAATTTATCTGTACATATTTTAAATATTTAATGTTTGCGTATTTGTATATTTTTATGTCTGTATATTCACACATGTTCAGCAAGTAATTTAAATATTGAATTAGTGATCCAAGAATCAATTACTTGTAGCATATCAGTTACTACAAGCTTTAAAAATTAAATTCGATGTCTAACAATTGACTGTCATATTTTTATAATCGATTTTCATAGTTCCAAAGGAGATTTTAATTGAATAAAGTATTATTTAATTTAGTTATTTTTATTCTTTAAAACTAAACACCAATAAGGCAGCTTCATTTTAATATTGATTATAAAAATGTCTGCTGATTTTTCTTACTTAGAAATAAAAAGGGCATTGTTCAGTGTTCAGCTTTGGCCCATTCCAGACCCCTAAATGATGTGGCCGGTTCAAAGCCAGACACCTCTGTTCTCAAAGTGAGTGTGTGTTCTTTTTTTCTTTTTTCTTTTTTTCTTTTCTTCATTGCTACTTTACATTTCCCAAAATACCCCTTCTACATGTCACCGTTCAAATCTCCAATAGCATTTCTCACCCTCTCCTCTCTTTCTCGCACCAGACAGAGCAAACACTCTGTTCTCAGAACCTTCTTTGCTTTTTCTCTCGTTCATGGAGCTCCAGAGACGCCAGGATCAGAGTCTCTCCCAGAGGAAGGGGCAAAAGCGGAAGCTCGACGAGGAACAGCACGACGAGAGGCAGATCTCGGCGGCGCCGTCCACTGCCGCCGAGCGAGCGGCGCTCCTCTGCGACGTTGGAGAACAGGTGAGCATCCTCGAGTCGACTTTCACGTGGAACGAAGCGGATCGATCCGCGGCCAAACGCGCTACTCACGCGCTCGCCGATCTCGCGAAGAATGGTAAATCGATGCCTCCGATCTCGCCGTGTGTCGCTGCGTTCGTTTGGATTGCGGTTGCGGTGTGCTGTTTCTTCTTCTGTGTTTCCTCGTGTCGGTTGCATGTCCGTGTGTATGAATCGGTTGGTGTTGGTTGTGTTTGCAGAGGAAGTGGTGAACCTGATTGTTGAAGGAGGCGCGATTCCGGCGTTGGTGAAGCATCTTCAGGCACCGCCTCTGATTGACCGTGTCCAGAAGCCATTGCCATTCGAGCACGAGGTTGAGAAGGGGAGCGCTTTCGCACTAGGACTTCTTGCCGTCAAGGTGATTTCATTTTTCTCTAACTGTTATTTTCGGTTTTATCCCATATTTAATCGTCTGCACCTCGTAGGTCTTAGCTTGTTTTAGTTTGGTACTTCATAATTCGGATTGACGATCCTTCGTGTTCTGCAAATTTGGAATTATGAGTGTAATTTTGGTTTTCGCTTGATTTCAAGTTTTGTAATGTTCAATTCACTTTTGATTGTTGTTTATTTATTTATGCATTTTAATATGGAATGCTGTTCCATTTTTTTTGTTTAATGATGGTGCGAGTGATATATGTAACTTCAAGTGTTGCACTTGTGAAAGTCTTTTTTTTGTTTTTTGTTTATATTTAACTGAAAATGCGAAGTTCAACACAATAGTAGTTATTTTTTGTCATTTATACTCTTATCTCTCATTTAATATTTAATTAGTTTACATATATGCATTTATAGTGATATAGAAATGAAAATAAATATTTTATTCAAGTTAAAAAATATTCATATCTTGGGTTATCCAAAAAATGTCCAAAAAGAAACTAAGGGAGTAATAGTAGAGACAGTGTTAAAGATCATGCCTGATGGTGTAATTTGTAGGTTGGGTTTGCTAAATACTCCTTTTGATTGTGTTTAAAAGACTTAAGAATAGGTAAATTCCAATTATCTCGATTTTATTTGATGTTATTATTTCAAAAATATCCTTACATTTAAACTTGGGCACCAGTTTCCAATAAATATGACTGGTGGTGATTTAAAGAATGTATTTATTTATTTTATGAAATTAAGAACATTAAATCAACTTCACTAAGATTCTTAGTTAGTGTGAGTATAGCATAGTACTTTCTGGTCTTCTATTAACGTTATCACATACCAATTAAAGTAATTAATTCAGCTGATCTTTTTGAAAAATGTTACCAGTGTACCTTCTAAAATGAACCTTATAACAAGGGTTGGATTGAGTGTTTGTTTTTATTGCATGATTCATTACGATGTGGTACAATGGGTTGTTTTTGTGCATGACACATGAATATGTCTAGAATCTTAAGAATCGTGATTTTGCTGTTGAATCACACCTCGGAGCCAGCAAATCCCGCAGCCCTCATAGTAGTTAATCACAAAATCAGATGTTGCTGCCCCTCCAAACCTGCAACTTCAGTGCTTCAGTTCAGTGTCCTGGGATTCTTTTTTACTTTTAGTAACTGTTCTCTTTATGTTCTGGCACAAGACAAACTGTGTCTGGGATTGGGATGTCAGTTTTAATTTTTTAACTAAATTAATTAAAATATATAACTTGATTACAGTGCATCTAAATTTGAATTTTCTATTTTTTTTTTTCCAAGTGTTCACTACAAGAGATAAAAAAAAAAATCTTACATGAGTTTGTCTTTATGCAATCTGTTTGGTAATCATTTATTTATCCCATATTTGAGTTAATTACCTGCTGTTTGGTAATCATTTATTTATAAAGGATTGAGTTTGTCTTTATGCAATCTGTTTGTCTCAAAGCTGGTTGAATCATGTAGTCTACCATAAGTTTACCCTTTCTATATTGTTTTGATGGTAGTCAGCGGTGTTGGAACTTGGTTGAGGGTTTATGTGGATAAGCTAGTTAGTGGGAAGGGGGAGAGGAAAGAGGATGTGCCAATTCTTGAAAACTGTGGGATCTGCTAATTTTACAATATTACTTCTGAGCTTTGGATACTTATTTAAGTATTGGATGAAAGCTTGTTTAAAAAATTTAAATGATCACTAATTGAATGAAATTCAATATATTGGGTGAAGGTTAGAAGTAAGGAAAGGAGATGTTCTTAAACATTCTACTTGGTGCAAAAATCACTTTAGTCAATTGGTGGTGGGTTGAATTCTTGTGAAATTCTTAATTAAAGCAAATGTCCCACATAGATTCAAAAAACAAATAAATTTGGAGGAGGGGGATGGGGAGATTGTTCCCTTTAGTCCTGATGGATATCCACCACTGAAAGCCAGTCTGGCCTACTATGTCCATAATTTTTGTTTGGAACTGTAGGAAGTTTGGGAGATTCTACTGATTTCTAAACGGAAATTTATGTATCCGGTTTGTCAATCACTAGATTAATTTAGTGTAGGTTGTAGGATGTGAATATAGAAGCATTGACCATCTCCTTTTTTGTAACCATGGTGAAGCCCAACATGTGCAGTCACTAGGACTGGTGACTGAGTCATGTTTGAGGGGAGTTTGAATTGTGTATGTATATGACATATAATTTCACATAATTTGATGCAACTTTTAAATTTACTGGTACTTTGCTTCCTTTTCTCTTCCGACATATTTCTTTCATCTGTTAAAAAGAATATAATTGCTAAACTGCTATTTTATTTTGAATGCTTTCTACAGCCAGAACATCAACAGCTCATTGTTGACAGTGGTGCCTTAATACATCTTGTTGATCTTTTAAAGAGGCACAAGGATGGCTTAACATCTCGTGCTATTAATAGTCTCATTCGCAGGGCTGCAGATGCTATTACTAATCTTGCTCATGAAAACAGCAGCATTAAAACCCGTGTCAGGTTTTGCCTTCTTCTAAGGTTAGCATATTTAAAATTTATTTTGGATTTGTTCTCAATATTATCTTGATTTGATCTGTAGGATGGAAGGTGGAATTCCACCACTTGTTCATTTGCTTGATTTTGCCGATGCAAAGGTACAAAGAGCAGCTGCTGGTGCTCTACGAACTCTGGCTTTTAAAAATGATGAAAATAAAAATCAGGTAAGTTGTTGCTGGAACTTGTGGTTTGGATATTTTACAAACAAGTCACACAACATGATGATTTTCCAGATTGTTGAATGCAATGCTCTCCCAACTTTGATTTTAATGCTACGTTCTGAAGATGCCGCCGTTCATTATGAAGCGGTGAGGATAACAAAATTTTAATATAAATGCAAGACTTTTGCAATAATTTTCAGCTTATCTTTGCCCGGATCTTATGTGGCACATGCTATGAATTTGATATGCCAGGTTGGTGTGATTGGAAATCTAGTGCACTCTTCACCTAATATAAAGAAAGAAGTTCTTCTCGCTGGAGCTTTACAGCCAGTTATTGGATTACTTAGGTTTATCCTCAATTCTGGACCCTGATAAACTGCAATGCCCCTTCCCTCTCTACCCTGAACAATCTACCCTGAACAATGAACATGTTTTGTTATTATTATGTGGCCATTTTTTTTTATTTCTGGTCATAATATTCTATCAAATGTGTTGCCTGAAAGATATCTTCTGATTAACATATATAATGCTATACTTTATTTAACAGTTCCTGCTGCTCTGAAAGCCAGAGAGAAGCAGCCTTGTTACTTGGACAATTTGCAGCAACTGATTCAGACTGTAAGGTAAGCGTAAGCTTCAGAATGTAAAGGACAAAAGTAAAACTTGAATTGGGTGGATAACTCCAGTTTTCAAGTTTGAATCACTTAATATTACACACACACACGTACATATAAATAGCCCCCTTTTATACTTGTATGCCTGAATAGTGAGGAGGGGGAGATAATAAACAATTTATAACTGAACTTTAGTTGGAGCAATCGTTTGGTGACATTCCTATTTCCAATTTGATTGTTTTGTACTATTTATTTCTTGTTAAATAAGATTAGATGGTAATAGAATACTGAACAGTATAGTTACTTCTCTTATGATGTATCATAGATAATTTTCTTTTGACCTTAGTTTTTTCTGTCTGTGCTGCTTGATTTTAGGTTCACATTGTACAGAGAGGTGCTGTCCAACCATTGATAGAAATGCTTCAGTCATCTGATGTACAACTCAGGGAAATGTCAGCATTTGCGTTGGGAAGATTAGCCCAGGTTATTCCCTTTCTTTTTTCCTTTTTTCCGTTTATGATTTACTTGCATTAGATTGAATATAAAGTTCCATTATATCCTGGAAATAAGTTAGTAGCATCATTCTCTGCAGGATAGTATTTGGATCTGTAACACATTCAATGGATTTTCATGTTCTCATTAATCCTCGTAGAGTTATATGTGGCTTATCTCTGAGAATGGAAATCATCTTAGTGATATATCACACCTTTTTATATCAACTACTATGCACCTGTGTCCATTTACATGTCGAATTCTGGTTCTTCTTACCAACATATGCATTTCTTTTGGCTGAATATAAATATACAATTTTTTGTTGATTTCAGGACACACATAACCAAGCTGGTATTGCTCACAATGGTGGCTTAGTGCCATTGCTCAAGCTTCTTGACTCAAAAAATGGGTCTTTACAACATAATGCTGCTTTTGCTCTGTATGGTCTTGCTGACAATGAGGTATGATACAACTGAATTTGATTGAAATGAAGATTTTCTGTCTTAATTGCTTAAAAAGCTTGTTACTTTGAGACTTAAGTTAATTAACTATTCTCTGTTTTTGGGTTATTTATTTTATTTTGTCCCGTAGGATAATGTGTCCGATTTCATTAGGGTAGGTGGAGTTCAGAGGCTGCAAGATGGAGAATTTATTGTTCAAGTAAGCTTTCTATTTACTACATACTGTAGCCTTGATTTACAGTTTCTGCTTTCACCCTTTGATGCCTTTACTAAAAAATATTAAAATACTTCGTGATTTCATTTGAACATTTGTAATTGAAGGAAAATAGATTTATCTTATTAAGATCAATGTTGACCTTTATGGAATTGATTTTTATTGCAGGCAACTAAAGATTGTGTTGCCAAGACGTTGAAAAGATTAGAGGAGAAGATTCAGGGCCGGGTAAAATGCCATATTCATGATACGTTCTGCTTTTGGTTGTTAAGACTTGATATCTTTAAAATGATGGGGGGTTTTTATAGTATTCAAATTTGTAATGTGATGTTTTTCCTTTTTATAGGTTTTGAACCATTTGTTATATCTTATGCGAGTTTCAGAAAAGGGTTGTCAAAGGCGAGTTGCTTTGGCTCTTGCGCATCTTTGTTCTGCAGATGATCAGAGAAAAATTTTTATTGATCACTATGGTATGTATCTTAGTAAATGTTTTTTCATGGGTTTGGTTCTCATTGTTTATTGTTTTACAAACTCCTTTTTGTATTTGTTTTGAAGAACTTGAGCATCTGTCCATGCAGGTCTTGAGTTGCTTATTGGGCTTCTTGGATCATCTAGCTCTAAGCAGCAACTTGATGGTGCTGTGGCTTTATGCAAGTTGGCCAATAAAGCATCGACCTTATCTCCTGTTGATGCTCCTCCTCTTTCTCCAACGCCACAGGTAATCCTGTTGGCTTATCATCAGTTTTCACAATTCCACTGCGTAGAATTTAATTATAAAAGAATGTTTTCACGAGTTTTATTTTTCCTTCAACTTTCATTTAACGATATGTGAAATTGTTGTTGCATCTGCTGTTATAGGCTTAAAATTTCTTCACGGGTAAGATCTTTATACAGTGTATACGTACTCAATTAGGTAGTAATTGTAATTTGCTTATATTAATGTAACGTGCTTAGAAATACTTTTTATTTAAAATTTCTTTAAACCCTGGTGTCAAATTTAGTAGTCAGTAGCCAATAACAATTTTTAATAGATTTATATTATTTGTATATGATATTGTTAGACTGAATAAATCATAGTTAGTTTGTACAGCTGTAAGCTTTTACAGGTGTCAGATATTATTAACAATAGCTTTTTGCTGTAAGTGGTGCCTATAAATAAGTCTGTGCTCTCATTTCAAGTGAGCAGAAATCATAAAATTTCAGTTTGTTCCTCTTGTTTGCTTTCTCTAAAAGATATTTTATGACGACTAATTACATGACTATATATAAATACGTGGTCCATTGAATATAACGAGCATCTAATTATCTAACAGCCAGCAGTCATCTTGATCAATGCTTGCTGTTTTACATGCTTGCCTCTTGCATAAGAATCCTGATGCCAAGTTTCTTCTTCACCCTGCCTTGTCTAAATAATTCTGGAATAAGATTTTCTAAAAGCTGGTATGTTTATGATCAACTACTATTTATTTTGCAGGTATATTTAGGAGAGCAGTATGTGAACAATGCTACATTGTCTGACGTTACATTTTTGGTTGAAGGTTGATGCTTTTTGTCCACATTGTTTCATTCTTAAAATTGTAGCTTGAAAAGCTACCATCCCTAAGACGTGTTGTGCTTCAGTTGACACGTGTAGTGAACTTGGTGATCTTTGTTCTTCGTTGCAGGCAAACAATTTTATGCACATAGAATTTGTCTACTTGCATCTTCAGATGCATTTCGTGCAATGTTTGACGGTGGTTACAGGGTGAGTTTATTATATTCAGCTTCACCCATGAATAATCTTTCTCCTTCACCCGACCTCTAAAGCCACTCCAAATAAGGATATTGTCCCAAGAAACAATTCTTGTAATTCCTTTACATTATTACAAAACAAGAGTGTTGGTTATAAAAGGAACTCCTTTGTTGACTCCACTTGGTTTCATGAGGTATTTATTTATCACCTATATTTTTTACTGCTGATTTGAATGGTGGATCTAATATTAAGTAAGTAATTACCAAAAAATGTGTTTTAATTTGAAGCATAGAGTGGTAGTTCATATTCTGTGATGTGAACATGTGTTTTATTGCATGCCAGGAGAAGGAGGCAAGGGACATAGAGATTCCAAATATTAGATGGGAGGTTTTTGAGTTGATGATGAGGTCTACTAAATTCTGCAGTCTTGTGATTTATTAAAGTTGGTCTGTGAATGCTTCTAATAATTTATGGACATCTTATATCTCATTGTTCGTTTGATATCTATCCAGATTTGTGTATTGTGGATCAGTTGATGTCACTCTGGATATTGCTCAAGATCTTCTTCGAGCAGCCGATCAATATCTTTTGGAAGGACTTAAGAGACTCTGCGAATACACAATTGCGCAGGTGAGCTAGGAAAATCAGTTTTATATATTTATGTTTCCTTGTACTAAATATTAGACTTGATCGTGGGCTTCTCGTTACCCCATGTTTTTTGTCACAGGATATATCACTAGAGAATGTTTCAAGTATGTACGAGCTTTCAGAAGCCTTCAATGCAATACCACTGAGGCATGCATGCATCCTTTTTATCTTGGAGCAATTTGATAAATTGAGTGCAAGGCCTGGGTATTGATCTGATTTCCTAATTTCTGTGTTTACATCTTGTGGGCGTTTTCTTACCTCTATGATGTCTTGATAGCTGTGTATAAGAATTTGGTCATCTGGTTTAGTACTGTTGTGCGTGCTGTTTCGTGAAGAATGTTGTTGAATTAAAACGAAATTTGGATCTTGAGACTTTAATAATCTCACTGATCTATTTTTTCTTTTTATCATCATAATGTTTTGTTTTAATTAAACTGTCATCCCCCAGTACGTGAATAATGTCACTGGTGAAAATAGCAAATATTCAAGCCTATTATATCCAAAACTCAGTAAGGAAGAGTCCTTTGGAAACATAGATATTCCATGCTTACTGTGGTACAATGTTCCAATTATATTTTGGATGTAGATGACTATGTATTCCAACATTCAAGCAGCAAATAGAAGTTTATTTGTATGGTTGTTTTTCTTGTACCGTATTCAGATTGGATGCGAGGGGATTTGGTATTTTTATATATGGCCTTCTTCTGTTTATACACAGTTGTGTTTTATAGACAGTTTGAAATAAACAGGATAATTAGCATCAAGGCATTTTTTTTTGGCCGACTGATTCTTCACCTTATATTTCTGTTTATACTAATTGTTTGCAGGCACTCTCTTCTGATTCAGCGCGTAATACCAGAGATCCGCAATTACTTTGTTAAAGCACTTACAAAGGCCAACTGCCATAACAACCGACTGTAGTATGCACCCATTCTATACTCTTGACCTCTAACCGATTGTGTTGTACAGAATGTAGTAGATGTTATTCCTTTTGTTGTACCAGGAAGGGGTCTCCTGTTTGTGATATACAACTCGGCTAGACCGAGTCTGCTTCTTTTATTTTTAAACGAGGTGTAAGCCCCTGTTCTCTGTAATTTCATTATCATAGATATAGCAAATATGACCTTCACGAACATTTTTTTTTTTCATGCAATGTGATGGTTATATGACTTAACAGTTCTTCTCTCAGATGCCTATGTTCAGGTAATTACCATTGTTAACTTTATGATTGTAGGTGTAAATATTTTTCCCAATGTATATATGGACAAAGTTATAGTTTTCTGCAAGGAAATTGTGCTGCTTGGGTAACTTCTGCCAGACTGTCGAATCCTGCCATTTGACAAGGATATTTGTTTTAAATTATTGTAGCGAATATACTTCATTTCAATATTCGTACGATGAAGGCACGTTTTTGATGCTTCTAAATAATTTTCCTATTATGCATCAAATCAGCAACTCTTAATATGGTTCTTGATTAATGTTTGAGAAGAGAAGTCTTTGAAAATATTTCATATATTTTTACAAAAGGAATAGAAATCGAAAAAAGAAAAACTGAAGCAAGGCAAGGCTATGAAGGATAGGCTAAGCCAATCCTGGAACAGGTAAGATGTCATGGAATATCATCCTATTTTTCATTTGAAGCTGCTTGTTGAAATATGTATATGTTTTGGTCTCGGGAAATATGTTCACAAGAGCATTTCCGACACCAATTGATTTGCTCCTGAATTTCCCAAAGGATGTTGCTATATTTGTGAAAGTGAATTTCTTTTGGTTTCCATTTATGGATTATGGAAGATGTTAAATACTTCCAAATGCTCCGTTTCACAAATAATACTCTGATCATTCTTGGGAATCCAAACTCAATCTACCACTTCATGTGTCACAATTCCCGCTATACCCATCCTGTGTCTGATATAAAACCACCACCTACATTTAGTTGAACAAAAGGATGAACAGGCCATTCATCTGTTGCAAGTGTATTTCATCTTTGGCTATAATGAATAACTCTTGAAATTAGTAATTTTCCTTTTTAAAACCTTATGTTGAATGAGAAATTTAGTTTTTAAGGTAGTGCATTCATTAAGCTCAAATAAATAATTAATATTAATAACAGATAAGTTATTGAAACAATTATTTTCCTTTCCAAAGTCATGGATACATGATATTTTAATGTAATGTATTTATTGCGTTCAAATAAATAATAAATACTATTTTTACAAATTAATAGATTTTGATTAGAAGGAGGATAAAGTATTAGCAATATAGAGATGTCTTCTTTTATGTACATATTTCATATTTTTTTAGCCTTAATTATATTTCAAAATATAAAACTGAATAAAGAAATTGTACAAGTGTGAAATTGGGTAGACACTTCAACCACGTAACGCTATTACATATTTCGTTTTTTTTAATCTTAATTATATTTCAAAATATAAAAATGAATAAACAAATTTTACAAGTGTGAAATTGGGTAGACACTTCAACCACGTAACACAATATATAAATCTGTCACATTTTTTTTTTCAACTCTACAATATAATATAAATTAAACATAACAATATATAAATCACTCACATTTTTTTCATCTCTACATTATTATACAAGTAAAACAAATCATGTTAATAATGGTAGTTACGTGAACAATGGTAGGTGACTTATATTATATTGTAGTTTTGAAAAAGAAAAATAAAACTGGGATACTTCCATAACATAAATACCAAGTCGACAATCACCTTAATAATTAATATATATCAACAGATATGTTGACAACTTTGACAATTTTTTTTTATAATATGAGATAACATCTTTTAATTTGTATAAAAATATAAAAAAAATGAGAAAACAGAAAATAAAAAATTACTTTAAAAACAAAGAAAAAATTATTAAAATTTAGTTATTAGAAAATCATTTATATATATATATATATATATATATATATATATATATATATATTTTAAGTCTCGGAAGAAAGAAAAAATTATCAAAAATTTAGTTATTAAAAAATTATTTATATATATATATATATTAAATAAAAAAAATTAGTTAAAATATTATTATTTTATATTACAATGTGGTTGTTTTTTTAATGGTTTCATTATATCACTGATAGAAATATGAGAGATGAATGATGGAGGACGCGTTAACAATTTGGAGGAGGATTTAACCTGAGATAAGTTTCAATCGAAAGTGTGGTTTTGGACTAATAATCTCTTAGGTAAAAAGACTAACAGCGTAACTTTTGATCAAAGATCGTTCAACAAATGCTTAATCCAACCATTAGTACGCCTAAATTGTTTTAACTTTAGTCAAAGTCGTTTTCGTGGTGTTGTATACGATTTCATGTTGGAAGGCAGCTATAAATGAAGGCCAAGGGTTCCAAGCCAACCATTCATGCTTACAACTCGGCAACTTCAGTTAAAAATGGCTTCCACCACCACCAATGCCAATGCCAAAGAAATCGTTACAGAGATACCCGAGTGGGTTCGCGTCTTCAGTGATGGCACTGTCGAACGTCCGCGCGATTTTCCGATTGTGCCACCGACGCTCCACGACTCTAACACAGGAGTGTCGTCCAAAGACATTGCAATCTCAGACAACCCTCCGAAACCAATTTCGGCACGAATTTACCTCCCAAACATCTCCGATTCCCAGACCGAGAAGCTTCCCATCTACGTCTACTTTCACGGCGGTGGGTTCTTCTTCGAATCCGCCTTCTCCAAACTCTACGACGTCCATTTGCTGAAGCTGGTTTCTTCAGCAAAAGTTATGGTAGTTTCCGTGGAGTACAGACTGGCCCCAGAGCACCCTCTCCCTGCAGGTTATGATGATTGTTGGGAGGCTCTGAAATGGGTTGCATCACATTCTGACTCTACCAAATACCCCACACACAACACCGAGCCATGGCTCATTCACCACGGTGATTTCAACAGACTATTCATAGGAGGAGACAGTGCAGGTGCCAATATCGTTCACAACATTCTTGCCTTTCGTCTTGGGCCTCAGCCCTTGCCCGGAGACGTTAAAATACTGGGCGCTGTTCTGGCCCATCCGTACTTTTATGGCTCACAGCCTGTTGGGTCCGAGCCTGTTACCGGAATTGAGCAGAACTTCTACAATCTGGTTTGGAAGTTGGCGTACCCATCTGCACCAGGTGGGATCGATAATCCCTTCATTAACCCTTTGGCTCCTGATGCTCCCACTCTGGCTCAACTTGCCTGTTCTAGAATCTTCGTCTGTGTTGCTGAAAAGGACGGTTTGTACGACAGAGGAGTTTGGTACTATGAGGCTGTGAAGAAGAGTGGGTGGCAAGGCCAAATTCAACTCTTTCGTCAGGAAGATGAGGATCACGTTTACCATCTCCTCCAACCAGCCCTCGATCAAGACTCTCCTAACGCTCACAAATTCATCAACCTCATCGCTTCTTTTCTAGTCAATAATTAGGTGCTGAATTCCTCGCCACTCTTAATTTTCTCCGTTTTCTGTCTGTAATAAAACTATTTTATCATGCTGTTGAATAAAATTTGTTTTGCATTATTCTCTTTCTCCAATTTCCAAACGCACCCTAATTCTTCCTTTGGCCTCCATTTTTTATCTCTTCGTATTATTTTTCTATTTTAATTCTTCTAATCGACTATTTAGGTAGATATTTTCCTCTTTCTTGTATGGTTATTGTGTGAATCTTTCTTGGCTGAGAATATGTTTCGAGACTTACTGAACCTTTAAAAGTACATCATTACTTATTCATATTCATTTTGTCTTTTTGTGAAACACTTGGTCTTCCATAAAACGAGTTCCTCAAGATAATGAAGATATTTTCATGGTAGAGAGCTTTCGTTTGTAGTTGCCGAAATTTAGTTCTGTATTCCTTTCGATCCAACTTATAATTAAGTATAAAAGTTCAAACGAAGCAATTTTAGCTAAAAGAGATTTCTATATATAAAAATTGTCTACGTCAGAATGTAAATAGAGAAATTATATGAATAATTCAGTAATACAAAGAATTAAAATTATGAATAATTACTGTTGAATTTAAAGGCATTCTAGGCACAAACAATTACATGTAAAAAAACATTTTAAAATAAAATCAAGTTTTAATAGTATTATATCTAAATATATTACAACGTGTCTTAATGAAAATACGAATCGAAAAAGAAGGCAACAGTATTAATGGTTGATCGGTCACGTCCATTCATATCTAACTTATTTATTATATTTTTCAGTGAATTATTTCACCTCATTCGTGATAACTTTTTATATAACTTTTTCTTTATATCTCTGTTCCTTGACAGGAACCTAACAAATTCTTTATATTTTATATTTTTATCTTTCAACTCATGCACCTTATCGCATTATTGCCGTAAGAAAGCATGTATTAGCAATAAACATAGATGTGATTGGAATGTTACAGCATTAGCCGATTATGTTTTATCTTTACAGTGTGTTTGAATCTACTAAAGATAAAAAAAAAAAAATTACTCTGGAAATCTATTAAGAAAATATAAGGTTTGAGATAAAATAAACTATCTTCACATAAATTAAAAATAATAAATATGTTTTTTATTCTTTAATTTTTTATTAAAAATTAAAATTAATTCATCTTTAAAACTTTTGTCAAATTTAATTTTCAAATTATAAAAATAAATGAACTTAATTATTTTAATTAAATATTATTAAATTTGTTTGACATTTTAAATATATTTTATCATATTATTTAAAATTTTTGAATAATATTTACTTTAATATTAAATGAAAAACACTCACGTTTACAATATTAAATAAATTTAATCAAAAAAAATAAATCTATACGTTTTCGTTAAATAAAAATCATATTTAAAATGTTAAATAAATTTAATTAAAATAACTAATTCAAACATTTCTTATTAAAAAAAATTAAACCAAAATTTTAAAAAATTACTACAATTTTTACGGACTAAAAAAACATATTAAAAAAATAAATAATATTTCTTATCAATCAAATATCTATAAATATCTATAATAATATACAAAGAGTTCTCTTTTATATTTATATTTTAAAATACTAATTTTACATTTTAAAATATAATTATTTATTAAATTTTTAAAAATTTATAATTATTTTTATAAACTTTTGTATAAAATTCTCAATCTGTACCTTTTTTTTTTATCAATAATTATTATCTTATTCTTTTATATATATTTTATTTTATTTTAAATAAATATAATTTTATTTTATATATTAATTTAATAATGTTATATTATCATTGTCTATAAATATAATAATACATAATATTATATATATTTAAAAAAAATGCGCATATACAGAGTTTAACGCTGCGCTGGCAACAGCGACTGTGTGCGCTAATTATGACTAATTATTATTGTCATTCTGGTCTTTTCTTCTCTTTCCAATTGAACACTTCCACCCCATGCGCAGACCCAATGGTTGTGGGACCCCATGTACATGTCCCCAGTCTGTGACATCCTAATATTTATCAAAACTTGGTTATGGGGCTAATCACTCATAAAAACTCCACCAGTATTCTGTCTCAAGAAAAAACCCCAACTCCTCTGTTTCTAATTACTCTGTCCCCATGGCTTCCACAAACCCAAAAGAGATCGTCGCAGAGCTACCTACCTACATCAGAGTCTTCAGTGACGGCACCGTGGAAAGGCCAAGAGAAACACCCTTTGTCCCACCTTCAATTCACGACCCTCTAACTGGGGTCTCATCCAAAGACATCATCATCTCTCAAACTCCTCCTGTTTCAGCTCGAATTTACCTTCCCAAACTACCCCCAACCACTCTCCAAGACCATCCTCAGAAGTTCCCCATCTTGGTCTACTTTCACGGTGGTGGATTCTTCTTCGAATCCGCTTTCTCCCAACTCTACCACCGCTACTTCAACATCTTCGTTTCCCAAACCAACGTCATAGTGGTTTCCGTGGAGTACAGGCTCGCCCCGGAGCACCCTCTCCCGGTGTGTTACCACGATTGCTGGGACGCTCTCAAATGGGTCGCGTCCCATTCCACTCAAAACAACGCCGCCGCCAATGAAGATCCTTGGCTGATTTCCCACGGTAATTTCCAAAGAATTTTCATTGGGGGTGACAGTGCAGGTGGGAACATAGTTCACAACGTTGCCATGCGTGCTGGGGCTGAACCCTTACCTTGTGATGTTAAAATATTAGGAGCTATTTTCTCCCATCCTTACTTCTGCAGTTCGAACCCAATTGGATCGGAAGCTGTTACAGGGCGCGAACAGAGTTTACCCTATTTAGTTTGGGACTTTGTTTACCCTTCTGCGCCGGGTGGCATTGATAACCCCATGGTCAACCCCTTGGCTCCTGGGGCACCAAGCTTGGAGGGACTTGGGTGTTCCAAGATTGTTGTGTGTGTGGCTAGCGAGGATAAGCTTAGGGATAGAGGGGTTTGGTACTTCGAGGGTGTGAAAAGGAGTGGGTGGCAAGGGGAACTGGAACTGTTTGAAGAGCAAGGTGAGGATCATGTTTATCATATCTTCCATCCCGATTCTGAGAAAGCAATGAAGCTGATCAAGTTCTTGCGTTTGTTTCTGCACGAGTAGCTGAAACGTATTTGTCTCATTTGTTGTGTTTTAGTGCGGAGATTTCAATGGTATAAGAATCCTTTTGTTTGTTTGTATGGCTTATGATATTACTGATGTCAGATAGGAAGAGCAGGTTCTTCTACATGAGTGTTGTAACTTTGTTTCTCCATTATTCTCAACTTTGTCTTCTTTTTATCAGCAAGAAAAATCTTTTATAAAAGAATAATTATGTCTATTACATTTTGTAATCTTCTCCCCTATCAAAACATAAAACTTAAGATTCCTAACACCATAATAACAAAAGGATTGTTGTTAAACCCCTACTCACCTCACTTAAAAGTTTCTTCTCTTCCTTTATTTTTTTTTTCTAGGGAACATAATAGAGGAATCCACTCTAATATAACTTGAAATAAGTTGTTACTTTATTTAGATGTTGGAATATATTACTATATAATTTACAATTTTATAGTTTTATTATTGTATAGTTCTATAGTTATAAAATTATAATATTTAAATTAATAAAATAAATTAAACAAAAGAGATCCAATTAAAAATCACAAAATTTAGTGAGAACGCAATTGCAAATATCCAAAAAATGCAAAAATAGTTAAAGTTTTAGAAAATTTATAAAAATTAGCAAATCAAGTTAGTTTGGTATGATTTTATTGCAAAAAAATTGTGTCAGTTTAATACGATTTTGACTCACTAGAACAAAGTCATGTTAAGCATGTACAACTTTTTTAAAGTTTTTTTTTTGTAAAATATAACATAAAATCGTACCAAACTGGTATAATTTCAATTTATATGACATTGAAGTTGTACTAAGTTAACATAACTTTAATTAAAATTTTAAAAAATTTACATTGTAGTAAAGTAGTATCAAAATAACACAATTTATTTTTGATCAAAAGTTCAAATAACACTCGCTTCAAATTGTGTCAAGTTTACGTAACTTATTCATATTATATATATATATATATTTAAATTTTACCATTTGGATAATTTAAAAAAAAAATTGCATTATTTTGATGCTTTTGCCAACTCAGCTAAATACAATAAATCATCTATTGACCTACTTTGACATCGAACAAAAAAGCTTTGGGATAAACTACCGAGAATCCTTGTGCTTTAGTACTTCAGAATTATTCTTTATGAATTGTTATCTAAAACACTTTCCACTAGTTTTAATAGCCAACATGATTTTTAGGAGTTATTTCATTATTTAAATTAATAATATTAACATTAAGGTGTCAGTCGTCAATGTATACCAACATCTTCTATATTTCTATACGTTTTCCTACTTTATTTTACCCTATAATCAATACCATTCCTCATTTATCTAATGAAAAACCCAATACAAAGTAAATATTTAAAATCAACCCATTTTCATCTGTAAGACCCTAATTTAACACTTTGATGTGAATTATGGGGTAGGTAGGTAAGAATGCACGAGTAAGGTGAAGCATCTTGAGTCCCACTCTTTCATGCACATTCATTATTAAACTCTCAAATAAAGATAGTGTGTGTTGTTATTGCACCATTTCTCTGTCTTTCTTTCTATCATCTTCCTTATGGCTTCTGCAACACCCAAAGAGATAGTGAGAGAGCTCCCACCTCTCATCCGCGTCTACAACGACGGAACCGTGGAACGCCTCCTAGGCTCTCCGCAGGTCCCACCCTCCCTCCAAGACCTCCAAACATCGGTTGCATCCAAAGACATAGTAATCTCCGAAAACCCCTCCATCTCGGCGCGCCTGTATCTCCCCAAACTCAACTCCCACATCGCCCAAAAGATCCCAATCCTCCTGTACTTCCACGGCGGCGCGTTCTGTCTTGAATCCGCATTCTCCTTCCTCCACCACCGCTACATCAACATCTTAGCTTCCGAAGCCAAAGTTGTGGTGGTTTCCGTGGAGTACAGGCTGGCCCCAGAGAACCCTCTTCCTGCGGCGTATGAAGATAGCTGGGAAGCTCTCAAATGGGTAACCTCTCATTCCACCATCACCAACGGTGAACCTGAACCCTGGTTGATAAACCACGGTGATTTTAACAGGTTTTACATAGGTGGTGACACTGCAGGTGCCAATATTGCACACAACGCAGTTCTTCGTGTGGGTATTGAGAGCGGGGGTTTGGTAGGGGGTGTGAAAATAGCGGGTGTGGTTCTTGCTTTTCCGTTGTTTTGGAGCTCCGAGCCCATTTTGTCCGAACCGGTGGATGGGTTTGAGGAGAGTTCGGCCATGCAGGTATGGAGGTTTGTGTACCCTGATGCGCCACATGGCATTGATAACCCTTTGATCAATCCTTTGGGTTGTGGGGCTCCTAGCTTGGCCTCACTAGGGTGTTCCAAGATGTTGATTTTTGTGGCGGGGAAGGATGATCTTAGGGACAGAGGGATTTGGTACCATGATGCTGTTAAGGAAAGTGGGTGGGAGGGTGATGTGGAACTGGTTGAAGTGGTGGGAGAGGAACATTGTTTTCAGATTTACCATCCTCAAACTCAGAATTCTAAGATCATCATCACTCGCATCGCTTCTTTCCTTGTTTGAACACCAACTGGTGGAATAAATTGGAGAAAGGGTGTTTTTGTTGCAGAGAGATGATACTTTGTAAGAGAAAAAGGGTGTTGGTAAAAGAAAGTATCGTCAGTCTTTGTGTTTTGTGTTGTTGCATTCTCACCAATTTTAATCTTCCCTCTTCTCTTTTCTTAACGAGAAATCATAGGTTGCCATGATGACCACTTTTTTTACCATAGATTACAAGTTAATTTGTTTTAGATTATAAATTAATTTTAAGGTGATAAAAAAAATAGTTAAGATGTCACCCTAACATTTCTCTTAATTAATTCAATTTGATCATTATTTTGGGATGTTGAATAGTATATTAACTATTGTAGATTTTGATCGACTTGATTATTTTTGATAATGTCATTTAAATTATTAATTTAAGGTGAACGGTGAGTATGTATTGGCTCGAATTTTTTCTTAATTGTTTAGTTTTTTTTTTAATTTAACCTGTTGATTTGACATATAAACAATATTTTTTTAATTAAAATAATGAAAATAAATTAAAACATTATAAGTCGACATATGACACGAGAGAAATTATGATTTTATCAAACACTCAAAAAAGAAAAAGATTAAATTAAACAAAATAAAGAATCAAAATTATACTTAAATTTTTATTAGATTATAGGATGATATATATATATATATATATATATATATATATATATATATATATATATATA
>Ga0099822_1003488_pt1 | contig 20160 bp, 12 predicted proteins | sample CowpeawhiteBW_FD_76839 | JGI IMG/M metagenome (GOLD analysis project Ga0099822, IMG submission 76839) | Root nodule microbial communities of legume samples collected from California USA - Cow pea white BW | ecosystem: Host-associated > Plants > Roots > Nodule | place: USA: California | collected...
AAAATATTTAATTGATATATGGAACAATAAAAAAATGGGTATGGGTATGGGTATAAGAAAATACCCGTTACCCGGTGGGGATGGGGATGGGTCAAAAGTTGTATACCCGTTGGGTTTGGGGATTGGGATGGGGATGAATTTTTATTATGGGGATGGGGATGGGATCATGATACCCGTACCCGCCCCGCCCCGTTGCCATCCCTAGCTTCTTCTGATATTATAATTTTATTATGGTTCTTTCTTTTATTTAAACATTTTTAGAAAATGTTAAAGCATTTTTTAAATATTCACTTGATAAAATTTTCATTAATTATTTAAATAAATTAATTCATATTAGTTAAATAGAAAGTGAATATTTTTATTGTTTAAAAATTATAAATTTTAGAAAATTTAACTATTATTAATGATAATAATGAATCATCAAATTCAAAGTTACTTTGTTAGATTTTTTCAATAATTTAGTATAAAGTAAAATTAGATGTTGTAATAATTTTAAATGAACAATTAAATATTAGAAGGAAAAATTCACTTTGTTTTTCAACACTTCCATGGACTTTACAATGACTGTTTCTTTAAGTATGTGTATAAATAAGGTTATGTGAATAAAAAAAATTAAAAGGGTTTTTATCATCTCTATTCATGTAGTATGTAATTATTTTTTAGTTAGCAACTCCTCGATCTCTTTTAAAAACACTTGTACTTTAACTCATAGTAACTATGTTGTAAACAATATTACTCGTGTTAGAAATTTTATATCGATTAAAAATAAAATAATTTTATAGTATATAAATGAGGTGCAAACCTTATCTTATAAGTCAATTTGATAAGTTGAGTTAAGCTTAAAATATTCTTAATTTTTTATATTTTTTGTTATTTAAGTGTAACTAAATATAAGAAGGAAGAATTTATGAAATCGTCTTTCATAAAGCTTTTTTATATGGTATATTAATAAAGTTGAAGATGTGTCCAAAGACTTTATGAGATGTGACTCTTAACATTTTTATTTGACAATTCCCTACTTCAAACTTTGTTTGTATTGTATCCATCAAGCAAAAATTTTCAAAACTTTTTGAAACAGTTTTATTTTAAAAGACATCTTAATCATCACTCTTTTTTTCTTCTCTTTAATGTTTTAATAGTTATGTACACTAAAAAATAAATCTATACAAAAGATTGTTCATATTATCACGTACCTAATCATACTATAAAGAAATGTTCCAATAATTCTCTGTCATCAACTTCAGGTTATAAAACAAATGATTAATTAAATTTATTATCTTTCAAGCATAGTGAATTATTTAATTACAAAAATTAAAATCTTTATCCTATATTCTGTATCATATTATTATTAATATTGTTCATAAATATTATTATCTCTTGAATCATTCTATCCAAGTTAATGGCATAAAGACTATACAAAATAATTAAAATATTTTTTTAAACTAACTCTCATTAACAAAGACAACCAATAACTTATTTTCTTCACATATTTAAAAAAAAATTCTTATCTCTTTCCTTCTTCGCCATCAATATATTTATATTTATTTTCCATTTTTATAAAAAATATTACATGATTAATAAATAAAAATATTACAATTTTAAATTTATTTTAAACTACATTTAAATCACTGATATAAGTATTAATATAAAAAATATAAATTTAATTAAACCAATAGATATTTTAACTTTCTAATTCAGTGAAAGAATAAAAAAAAGCTATTAAACATAATTTTTTTTACCTTGGCACAGATTCATCGGATAATGAACATACTATAATTTAAACACTAAATTTAAATATATAATTATATTAAATATTTGAAAAGATATTACAACATGTATAAACATTTTTCATAAAAATTATTTAAGAAAAAAAATTAAATTTTCCATTAATTAAAATAAAAGTATACATAAGTTGATTCATAACATTTTATATAACTTATTTAATTTTTTAATTTATTGACACATTATTTTTAACTCAAATATTTAATCACGTAAAAACGGAATTTGTTCAAACATATCAAAGTAACCGATTATTTTTATAGAAAAAAAATGAAAGTATATTTAGATAAATTTTGTAGACACTTTTAAATAGCAGTAGAAAATATTTTCCAATTAAATTAATAATTTGATATTTATGAAAATCCAGTGACCATCTTTAATAAGTTTATTCTTCCATCTACAACTTTATTTTTATTTTTTGGAAGTTTATAGTTTGTCTAAAATTGAAGTCTACGTAATAATGAGACACATATTATGAGAAATGATCATAATTGCTATAATAAATTGTCTCATTGACTTGAGGAGTTGAATGGAGAAATTAAAAAAAGAAAGAAAAAGAAAAAGAAAAGAAAAAGAAAAGGAAGAGTATGAGAAGAGAGAGAGAAATAGAAAGGTAGAGGAAGAAGCGAAAAGCAAGTAGTAGTGTCTGTTGTTGTTGTGTAATAAAAGAAAACGAACGGTGGTGATAGGCTTCAATCTAGATCTCAATCGTCTCCACCTTCCTTTCTTCTCCAGCGTCCGATTCCCTCACCGATCTCGCGCCAAATACAAACTAATTCATACCATCACAGGTATTCTTAACATTTCTCTTCACCAACATAACAACTCACAACTCCTTCTCTCGAATTAGGGTTTCTTCTTTTTCAATTTCGCCATGTTTTTTACCGATTATTCCTCTCTCAAATCAGGTTTCCGGCGACCATGGCCGACGGTCCGTCCAGTCCAGGCGGCGGCAGCCACGAGAGCGGTGACCACAGTCCCCGTTCTAACGTGCGCGAGCAGGACAGGTACCTCCCCATTGCTAACATAAGCCGCATCATGAAGAAGGCGCTTCCTGCTAACGGGAAAATTGCCAAAGACGCCAAAGAGACTGTTCAGGAGTGCGTCTCTGAGTTCATCAGCTTCATCACCAGCGAGTTAGTGTTTTTTTTTTCCTGATTCTCTTCCGTTTTGCTGTTATCACAGTTATCACTTGCTTCAATTTTGAATCCGCTGAATTGTGTAGGGCCTCTGATAAGTGTCAGAGAGAGAAAAGGAAGACTATTAATGGGGACGATTTGCTCTGGGCAATGGCCACCCTTGGTTTCGAGGATTATATCGATCCCTTGAAAATTTACCTCACAAGATACAGAGAGGTGATTTTAATTTACCAATTTCATTTTATTTTTTAATTTTAAATGTTTGTCTGGTCCCCAGTTAACAAACTTGTATACGGCGTGTTTTTATGTTTGGTTTATTGGGTTTCCTAATTCTCGTGTCTGGTTTTTGCTGATTGGCATTTTTTTTTATCATGGCTTTGTCTCATGGACGGATTGGGGATGTTGCAGATGGAGGTAATTTTGAATCTTTCATCTAACGCTTGAATAGTTATTATGCTTTGTAATTTTTGTGTTGAGTCTTTTGTTTATGTTCGGCTCTTCAATATGTTGTATTTCAGGGTGACACCAAGGGCTCAGCCAAGGGTGGAGAGACCTCTGCTAAGAAAGATGTTCAACCGGGTCCTAGTGCTCAGGTAAAATGCAACCACGTTCCTGGAAGTTATGATTGATTGTGTTGCTCGAAATATATATATATATATATATATATATATATATATATATATATATATTCTTACATCTCATATTCGTGTCTTTTGTTGTGAAATCTGCAGCTTGCTCATCAAGGTTCTTTTTCCCAAGGGGTTAGTTACACAAATTCTCAGGTAATTGTACTCACTTTGCTTGCTGTATTATCTTCTTTCTTTGTGTTCTGGGCTGTCATTGTTGAATGTTAAATGAAGGTGCTAAGGTGGTTTTTTGAACTCTGAATTGTAACTGCTGTAAATATTATAGAATTCTCTGTTTCTGACTTCGAGTGTGAACCTAGAGATGTAATGAATTTGTGGAAAGCACCCTAATAGGACGTGTGACTTCCTGCTATTTCCATTTGCAGAACTAAGTTTAGTACCTCTACCTTGTAAAAACTTTTAAGCTTACCTTAGTTAAAATGGTTCACACTATGCCGGCTCTATCGCTACTTTGGTTTGATATTAGAAAACAAAGTTGTACTGCATATTGAAAACCTCCACCTTAGAATTAGTGCCAAATAACACTTGTCAATGTGTCAGCTACCTTTGGTTGGTAGTACAATCAATTCGCCCATTAAAGTCCCTTGTGAAAAGTTGTGTTTATGCATATTTTTTATTTAGGTTTAATAATTTTATCTCTTGATAATGTCTGCCACTTTCTTAAGCATCTTTTTGGTTTATTTGGGGTTATTTATTGTGTGGTCCATCTTTGAAGGGTAGTCTTTCTCAGTTTGGTAGGACACTGAGTGTTATTGGCAATTTTCCTCCTTAATGGATTGTACAAAGTACACACAATAATAAATTTCAGTTTGTTGTGGTCCCTGGTTTTTTTAAAAATCTTTTTACATAATGCATTAAGATTGAATCAATTTTTGAGAATCCAGTGGTGGTGGTGGTGGTGGTTGGCTGGAGGTTTCTTAGTGATATAGGGTTTTGTGCTACTGATCATTTTGAAGTGTGTGAATGATGCTTTTGACATCTGTATGTCATTTATGGATGGTCTGTGCTTAAATATAAATGTGTTATTAATTATACATTTTAGTCTTAAGCTAGATAGCTGTTTCTGGCTTGGATATCAATAGCTTAAATATCCCACTTTGGTATTACATGTTACTGAAGTATTATATTTAGGTTTTTCAAGCTACTTCTCTGAGCTATTTTTAGGAACACGTGACATTCTTTTGTGGTTGTCTTAAAAGATCACGAAGTTTACCTTGTTTTCATTATAGGCAGCAAAGAAGGCTAATGATCATAATTTTTAAATTCAAAATATTTCTAGCTGTGATTCTGGGCGAATGAAATAAATTCAATGAAGTATTCTTAAGCCACAAGGTTACCCAGTCTTTACATTGTGACTGATGTGAGAATTGGATTTTAACATCTGGGATGTGTCTTTTAATGTTGGTCCTGGGGATAGCCAAATTGGGATTCCACTCAAGGTTATCAACTGATGATATGACAGCCTATGGCACACAAAAATGATAACACATATATGTAAAAGTGAAAATAGCATAACTGAATCATAGACTAAAAATCCAAGATAATATTGAGTGTCCAAAGAAATTGATTTTTGGTGCTTGACATTGTGCTATAAGTGGAAATGAATTGGGAACATTACACGTTTAATTGATAAAAAAGCATAGAACAACATGATTCTGAAATTCGATAAACCAAGAACTAAATTCTGAAGTTTTGAAAAGAAAAAACATAAAAGCATTGAATACATGAAGAACAAGAACAACTATAACTGAATTATTTTATAGAAAAGGAGAGGAGAAACTTTTGAAGAAATGAGGAATAAGCTAATAAAAAGAAAGAAATGGCTAAAAGGGAAAAAGAAGGGGAGTCTTGCTACGGTGTTGTGTCATCGCGGGTGATGGAAGATATGGCAAATGGCAGCATGACAAAGAGAGAAGAGTACCTTGCAAAGGAAAATGACTTATGATGGGTCCGAAGAACCTCCATGTTATTGTGTCATTGCAGTGCCATTATCAAGTATTTATCAACATATATTTATTTTATTACGACCCTTTTATGACAACAATATTTTTTCCTTTGTTGCCTTTTAATCATTAGCCCACTCAATGGAAGTATTAATTCTCACTTTACCTAAATCGACAATCCTAAAGATGCCACATTGGAGGGACAACCTTGTGGCTGAAGTATCCTTAAGTGTAGTTATTGATAATGATGAGTATATGACACCATATAATGACAAATGGTGAATGTCACCTTACAATGGATATTAATGGATGACAAAATGGCAGATGGGTCCTAAAATGTCATGGGATAGTATTATGGTGGTGACTTAATTTTTATCTGAAAACATTGATTTCACATCGACCCTTCTGTGGAAGATATGGTAGATGGCACCATACAACAATAGTGGATGCCCAGTATTATAGAAAATAATGGATGGCAAACGGTAGTAGGGTTGAAAAAGTCTTGTTATAGTGTTATCAAATTCCATAATGGTTATTTAACATCATTGATTTCATTTGAACCCTTTCGAGATCATTATCATTTCCCCTTTTGCCCTCTCTCACTAGCCAATTCAATGGAAGTATGTATTGTTACAAAATATGCCTGAGTCAAAAATCCCTAAAGGTGCCACATTCGGGTGAAGCATGTGGCTTAAGTGTCCCTTAGTGTAATTATAGATAATGGTAAGTGATGGAAGATACGAAAGATGATGCATACAATGACAAATAAATAATCAATGGTAACCTTGCATCGGAAAATAAAAATATGACAAATGTTAGAATGTCCAAAAAGGACCACGTTATAGTGTTAGTGTTAAAAAACATTGATTTCACTTTAACCCTTTTATGTCAACCTTATTCTTTCCCTTTGTTGCCCTTTCGTTGTTGGCTAACTGAATGCAAGTACAAATTATCATACTTTTCTTAATTTGACAATCTCTAGATATGCCACATTGGTGGACAACCTTGCTGCTCACCCTAGTATGATTATGGATAATGTGGGCGACGGAGAGTATGTATGGTACTATACAATGACAAATAGTGAATGTCATCATACAATGGAAAATAGTGGATGACTACTGACAAACAATCCAAAAGCGCCACATTGTAGTGTTATGGCCGTGCCATAGTGGTTATTCAATAAAATTTGTTTCGCTTCAACTCTTCTATGACAACATTATTTTTTCTCTGTTTCCCTTTTGTTGGCCAACTCAATGGAAGTAAGAATTGTTACACTTTGCCTAAGTTGCCAATCCCTAAAGGTGCCACATTGATGTGAGAACCTTATAGTTGAAGTGTCCCTTAGTGTAGTTAGAGATAATGGTGAGCAATGGTAGATATGGCAGAAGGCGTCATACAATGATAAATAGTGAATGTCACAATATAATGGAAAATAATGGATGGCAAAAAGGGTAGATAGGTCCAAAAATGCCATGTTATTACTGTGATGCCATAGCGGTTATTATTTAACAACAATGGTTTCACATTCACTTTAATCCTTTTATCTCTTTGTTGCCCTTTTGATGCTGACCAACTTAATGGGTACAAATCATCACAATCTGCCAAAGTGGACAATCCCTAAAGATGCAACATTCGTGGGACAGCCTTGTGCCTTAGGGGTCTATCAAACCTCTCTATACTTAATGAGGAACATATGATTGAGAATACATATTTATATATGTTACGTATGCTTTTTCCGTGGTTTCAAGTTTTATGTCGTAATTTAAGGTATTCATGTTACCACGAGTAAAAGGACTCTTATAGATACGAATTTGATATTTATTTATTTTTCTTATTTTAAATATTCTCAGGGTCAACATATGATGGTTCCAATGCAAGGCCCAGAATAGGTGTCAAGTCTATTAACCCTCCTGTTCTAATGTACTATCCACGCCGGTTAGCAAGTGCTCACGACATATTGAATATCTTAATGTTATGTGAATACTGACATAGAAGATGTTGGTTCTTGTGTCCAGATATTTTTTTTTCTTCTTAAGTTAAGGTTTGTATATTATCTTTGGAGTTGAATTGTTATTTGAAAGTTGTTATATTGTAAATCCTAGAGCCTTGTTGTCTGAATACATCGGCGGGCTTGGCAAAGACTGAGATTTTAGGACTGACTGTAAGCATAAATGGGAATATTCTTTTCCTTATTTCTTTGTGTAATAATGTATGAAGAAGACTCCAGCTTCTTCTGTTATATCTGTTGATTTCTTCATTCCCTAACACGATGTTGGTGTCATTCTACCATTTCTTTCAGATTCTAATATTTTTAACAATAAATATATCCGACCAAACTAATTTGCATTTTATTTTGTAATGTACGTGAACCTTGTAATTGTATTTGCACAATGTCACCTACTAATCCAATTGCAAATGTAGTATTACTTAATGCATTTGTTTCTTAAAATTTTGGATAAATCTGATTTTGATTCTACAAATCAAAAATACATTTCAGTTCAAAATATAAGTGTTACTGTTCAAAATTTAAAAGTAATTTACAATTCCTAAAATTATAAATAATTTTAAACTTCGGTGAACATTGTACTAAAGCATTGTTTTTTTTTTATTAAATTTGAGGAGTCGGTACAGGATTTACTCTAAATTCTAGTGATCAAACATAGTTATTAACTATATAATTTCCTTACAATTTAGGTTTTGGAATTTTACTTCCAAAACTTCGGAAAAAATTGGTTTCGGAATTATGAAAAAAAAAATATAGAAGTACAAATAATTTAAATATAGTGTTATAGATGAATGTAAATATACATTTCGTGAAATTTCTACAAAAATTGGATGTTTTAAAAAAATAAAAATTGAACCTTTTTACAATTACAGAAGAATTTGAAACAAGAGATTCCGCTCCTGTCAACGGTCTTCTGTTGTATTTCTTGACTCACCTTAGTAATGATGTAATATTAGTAGGTTACGAATTAGCAACACCAGAACTACTATACTATACACTAAATCCTAGTATCACAGCGGAGTTTCAGTGTAAGGAGAAAATGAACATGGCTCCTTCAATTTAACCCCTTGTCTTGAACGCTTGGCTTCGTGCATAAGAAGAGGATAATACCTGCAAAAAGTTAAAAAGGATGCTTTTGTCACAAATTTTTGGGTTTAGCTTTTTCAAAAGGAGGCAAGCACCAACTTCAAATCATGGATTGAAAAATTACGATTGTTATAAATTGCAGTATAATCAATTACGAGGTTAACATTTATTTTCTTATCCTTAACTAATAATTTCACATTCTACTTTCTAAAATGTATTTTACATTATAAAAGGCCAAATCCGAATATCTGCTACACCTCCACGTAATGCGAAGGCATTTTGGTAAAAGATTGTTGGTGTAAGTTAATAGGGTCGTAGTAGTACACAATAAACAGAAAGAAAGACGCATACTAACAAGGAGTAAAACTCCAAAGAAATCCCATTAGACCTGAGAATTAAAATGCCATCATACGGTACCTGGTATGTCTTTGGTCCTTTTTTTAGTAGACAATTAACGCTGTTTAAGTTTTCGATTAAAGCGTCAATATCAGGTACTTTCAAGGAAATCCTATCTGCAAGACTGTATAGTTCCTGAAAAGTAACATGGATCTTTTATAAGTACAGAAACTATCTGCAACAAAAGCAGCAGGGTGAAAAATAAAAGCACATACAGATACTGAAAAGCAATCCTTCTGTTCCAATTCCGATTGCTTATTCAGTGCATTCAGAAAGCGTTTTGCCTCTTTTTGTTGACTCATCCCACTACTTCGACCAAAATCCACGATTCCATGCTCATCAACATATTTATCAAACAGGGATTCTTTCATGATTTCAACAACATCCTGCACCACAATTTCGTTACAAGAAATCAAGACACGAGAAATTCGTCATAAGAAACAACCAAGTCTTTCCCCACCAATTGTGTCAATACCGTAATGTTCTATTTCGAACATACCATCCCTCTAAATTCTTCCTTTAATGATTTTAACTTTAGTTTTCTCCAATCTCTCTACCGTCTATATAATAACATTCCTAGTACTACCCTGTGTTCCCTCATCAAAAATAACATTCTCATCTCTATCACAACTCTCAAAGTTGTGTTAAGACAGAAATTTTCTTCGGACTTGCATTTTACTTTATTAAACTAGACAGACTAAAACAGGACCAGTGCTATTTATATTAGGGCCATACTTTCTAAGAACACCCTTCCCCTCTACTTTGTCATTTTTCATTCAAATATCCTTTTATGAAAATATCAAGAGAATTATTGTGAAATACTTCGGAAAGGAACGATGTTGGAACTAGCTTATATTCAAGTTATACAAGAATGTATGGTGAGTTAATCACTGATCATAGAATTTCAGGAAACGAGACTAAAGATTTTACTAGAGCGACTAAGATAGTGTAAGTGAAGACCATCCGTACTTGTTTAATTTACTTTTGGATGTACTTACAGGCGACATACAAATTATTATTGCTAATTGCATGTATTTTTAGATAATATAGTTTTCATTGAAAAATCATGAGAAGCCTTTAAACTTGAATTTTGGAGACATACTTTGAAGACAAGGAATTTTCACTTACAGAAAAATAAAATAAAGTATATTCGTTACAGTTTTATCAAGAGGAACGTGGCTTGGAAATAATGACGAGAGATTTGATTTGCAAGTTTCTAAATTTAAACATCTATGATCAATAGTATAAAAAGACGGAAATTAATTGGGATGTCACACATAGAACACAAGCGAGATTGCTAAAATGGGGAAAGACATCAAGAATTATTTATGATCACAAAAACACCTACAAGTTCAAGGTCAGATTTATCGTATTTCTATACATCTAGTTATACTTGGTGACTGTTGAGTTTTAAAAGGACAAGAGAAAAAATGTGAGTAACAACAATGAGAATGTTCTGATCGATGTATAAAAATATAAATATGTAAAAACAGAAATGAGAGTAACTTTCGAAAAATTCTAGAAGTATACAAAATGCTTACACTTCCAGAATTTAGTTTCATAAAATTTTTATGCTTCAAGACTTTAACTTCTGGGAGTGTGTAAAAACAATTCTGAAACATATTTATGTAATTCTGAAAATTAAAATATGAAAATGTTAAAATTTTACAAATCTGTAGACTAAATTCTGAAATGGTATTTAACCACATTTAAAGGGGTACTTTTGAAAACGTGTGGGATGTGAAGTTAGAAAAAAAAAAAAAAGATTGCAAAAAGGAATACTGTGTACATAATTCATGCTAAGATATGAAAACTAACCGTTGCATCCTGGTCCGTTATTTCTACTCTCAAGTCCAGCCGAGCCCGAGCTTCAGCTAGCCTTACCAGACTTTCCAGCTGCCTAGCTGTTATAGGAGTACCGTCAGCCGAAGTATTATGATCCCTCAGTTTTAGGTAAAACTTTTGCAAGATTTCTGCAGCTGGCTTGGTCATCCTAAGAATAAATTAAAAAGAGAAGAGGCAGAAAATAAATTCATGGTTAGGTGTTGAGAGAAGAGAAAAAGTGATAAACTGAAAATCAGATGTGTATTGATTGATAAAAGAGATAAATGCAAGAGGAGGAAGGGCCTTTTATAGGCAACAAACTAACAAATTTACTAATAAACTCCTAACTAATCATGTCTCTAATATCCCTCCAAAAGTTCGGTGTTATAACACTTCCAGCTTTGACTGAACAATAGAAGTATCAAAACAAGTCGAAAGAAAAACAGAGAATGTCAGAAATACAACGGCTGAATTTATCCAAAGTATAACCACCTAATAAAGGTAGAATCATCAAAGCTTAACCACCACAGAAGGAAAAAGCTATCAAATCAACAAGGGCAACTCAAAGCTTAACCATTAAGCAGAAGACACAACTTAAGACTTAACCACTTAACAGAAGCAAACAAGACAAATGCTTAACTTCTATATAGGCACAAGCAAACAAAAAATCCACTGCTTAACAATCCATAGCAGAAGCTTACAATAGGACAAACCAATAAACCATAGTAGCCTAAGTCTTCAAAGACAACTTTTCTGCCATACCTTGCAGGCACAATATGGAGAAATGGTTCAGCAAGGACTCTACCATTTGGATCCACAGGGAATTAGAAACTTAATTGCAAGCAATGGAACCAAAACAGTGGCATGTACAATTTTGTTGATTCACTTGTCCGTGCACTGTAGTAAAGATAAGTGTGGGGTAATGATATCAACCGAGATGCTTCCAAAATCAATGTGAATCAAAGCATCAAACATTTAGTGTACAAAACTCCCCAAACGGTTACAAGGTACCTTGAACAACTGAAGTATCACAAAAACCAAAGGTACAACCAAACTAAGTTTCCAGCAAGGAACCAACCAGTTAATACTGATCCAACTGATAATCAAAGTTGCAACTATAAGTCAAAACTAGGTGCTCAAAGCTTGAACAACATACGTCTTTGAAACTCTCCAAACAAAGGCAGAATTTAATCTTCACAAACCAGTTATGTAGACAAAATCTAGAAGATCGTACAGGAGGCAAAAGAACAACAGGAATTGCAAAAAGGATTTCACCAGCAAAAGCAGAACTTCTTTGATCAATTCGTGAGGCAGAATAGTGTGGTTCTCCATGCTCCTTCGTCTTTCGCTACAGTCATCAATTTGATTGGACTCCAATCTTGATTTGAAAGTGAGAAAAAGTCTTGCATTATTTGAACAAGATTTGGTCCAAATGGAACTTGAGAGAAAAAAATTAAGATGACGTGGATATCGACTTAGGTAACATGGACGCAGACGTCAAGGATAAAAAAACGAGGCAGAAGATGACGCTGAAGTGCCTTCACCACCTTGGACTGAGAAACTAAATGAGTGAGGCAGAAATTAATATGAAGATTTAAAAGAAAAGAGTGACGGGGAAAATGAGCAAACAGTGGACAGCAGAAAAAAATCTCCTTCAAGGTCGGTGATATAGCTATGATACCATGTTAAAATTCATAGTTGAGTGATAAGAGAGAAAAAAAGTGACAAACTGAAAATATGATGTGTAGTTATGGATGAAAGAGGTTTTATTCAGGTAACAAACTAATTACTCTCCTAACAAATCTACTAATAAACTCCCTACTAATCATATCTCTAATACACAAGAATACTTAGACCAGAATCATAAAGAATACAAGACATCAAATCACCTAGGAGAGACATAACTCCTCGCATAAGCAATGTATTTGCGAAGAAGTTGACCAGGTAATGGAATAAAATCACCGTCTCTTGGGTCAAGTCTCAATCTTGAAATTAAAGGTCCAGTATTTTGTGATACAGTAGCTCTGGAATCAGATGTATCTGATTACGAACAATATTTACCGTTAGTAAATCTGGATTTACCAAAATGTAGAATGCTCTAGCATATTCGAAATTAATGCCAAATAGAGAGGTAGTAAAATAACCTCCACGTCGCTTTTTCAATGCCGGTGAAAGTTGTCCATTCCCACCATGAAGCTACGAGATACAATTGAAATATTAACCTTTAGAACCAAAAGAATAATATACAAAACACAAGATCAAATGAAAAATAATAAAACAAAAATATTGAATGGAGAATAAAATTGATAGCAAAGTGAAAACATGTCTACTGTGGGAGGATAGATTGTCCTACAGCAAGAACACTAAGATCAACCATGCAGAAATCCAATGTGATTTCAGTACGCCAAGAGGCAAAGGGTATTTCCTTTTCCAAGATTGTTATCACTCTTCATGTGTTTTCTATTGGTACTTCTGGTTATGGCATGTCTCTAATACATCTGAAGTTTAAACTTATTTAATAATTTACTTCCTTTTTAGACAAGACTAGATTCTAGATAAAGAAAGAAGTCATACGAGGGTGGGGTTAAACCTATAATAATTATGGAGAGACGAAAGTCATTTCATAATTCTTATCCTTGACACAAGCAGAAGCATAGAAGCTATAATCTGGAGAAAACAGCATGTCTCATCATTATTGACTCGCACAGTGCCAAAAAGTCACTATAGCATCATATATTGCTATAGCGTCTTGGAAAATAGCTGAAGTCAAGCAGCAGGTGGGATAAATCAATATGTACATACAAACAAACAAACAAATTGTATGGAGATAAAATAAAACATAATACTAACTTGAAAATTCAATTTTTCATGAGAAAATACTAACGAAAACAAGTTAAACTTAGCCAGCAAGATGCAAGAGGAGGTGAACTCATGTTGATGGAGGAGTAGAGGAGACCTTCCTTGTGTGAGTAGCGGTTTTTTAAATAATATGTAAAGGAAAAGTTTGAATTTCTACATAAGTGGGGGATAGGAACACTGGAACTGGGGGAAAAAAGTCGCAAAGAGTGATGCCCATTAACACAATAACTACCATCGCCCATCACAATAACAGTTTTTGGGTGGAACCACAATGGAGTCACAACAGTGGATTGGATTGGAGGATTTCTGAGACACCATAGCGCTATGGCAGCTATTTAACAACTCTTTCCCATTATTTTACTCCATCTCCCAATTATTGAAGAAATTTTCATCAAATACATCAACAATCGATGGGATATTAATATGATTGATAGCATGCATTTATGCACATGCAAAAACCTACACAAAGTAAGAATACAGTACTGACTTACTGCCATAATGTGGTCCGAGAGTCGCTTGTCCAGAAGTTCATCAGGTTTGTCCAGCAGTATGAAAATTAAATCAAAACGAGACAGGAGAGCAGCACTCATTTTCAAATTTTCATTTACAGTTTTTGCTCGGCTGCAATATGGGGTATACCATTCACTTGGCTGGCATTACTTTGATAATAACTAATATAATACAAATCAAACAACCACAATACTCCCTATATGACTTGGACAATCTTCCACCCTTGAACTAGATTTTAAAAGTGAGTTTTAATGTTTCACAGCCCATTGTCCAATTTTACAAACTTCATGATTTGTGTATCTGATCCTAATCATAAAGGAGGCGGTATAAAGGAAAATTGTAAGAACAAGACAAAAATAGAAAATGTTACTTATAATGACCACCAGCAGGATTTGCAGCAGCTAAGACAGAAGTCCTGGATGATAAACTTGCTACTAATCCCGCCTTTGCAATAGATACACATTGTTGCTCCATCGCCTCCAGTAAAGCCTGTATTATCACCACAATTTTACAGTAAGGTTTAAAGCTCATTTAAGGACACTAGAAGCCAGTAACCAGAGAACAAACCTGATGCTCTGAAGACATTTTATCAAACTCATCAATACAGCACAATCCACTGTCAGCCAGCACCATAGCACCTATCATGAATTCCGACAACCATTCACAGAAAATCAAACTAATCTTTTGTAAGGGATCATAGAAAAATGAGTTAGATAGCCCACAATATCCTATCGTTATCTAGGATAGCACAAGAGAAAAAACTTGTTCCCCTTTTTCCACCTTACTAGCAAAGATAAACTAACCTAATTCTGCATAGCTTAAGAAAACAGAACAAGCACCGGAAAACAAAACAAAGTCACCCTTTAGCCTACCTTGAAAGGAGCAGCCCATACTGCTTGGCCAGTCAATGACTAGATAATAAGGCCCAAAATAATTGCAACACATTCTAAATTTCATATTTACCATACAGAAGCAAATATTTCAAAATATGGAACAAAGAAGATCAACCTGAAGAACCAAGCAATAAAACATGACTAAGAAAAACACAATTGTTTAAAGCAAACCTCCCACCAATCATGATCAAAGTAACCTACTAATTCTGGAAATAGCACAGTACACATTGAGCCAGAAGATTAGAGTTGGATTGAGTACCAACCATAAAAAGAATTTAAGAATACAATACCTGCTTCAAAAGCATAGTCACTTGTCATAGGATCCTTCACTACAGCTACTGTGAGGCCAGCTTTTGTTGTGGCATTACCACAGACATAGATACCACGCGGAGAAACTGCTGCAGCTGCTTGTAGCAACTGGCTCTTACCTAGGCCAGGATCACCTAAAAAATCAAAATTGCAATATTAGCAGTTTGTTATATCACAACCATAACCTCTTAACATGTATATTTATTCAGCCAGCTTCAAACTGAAGAAAACATTTTTTGACAAAAAAAAAAAGAAAAACTCCTCTGCAAATAAATATTTGGAAAATTTGATTTGATTTAGAAGGTAAGCATACCAACAATTATGACATGAATATCTCCCCTCACAGGAACCTTGTTCTGATCCATAGAATGCTTCCGCACTCCACCAAATAATGACAGAGTTATCCCAGCTGTCAAAATAAGAACAAATTAACATTACAATGAGATTCACGATTTAATTACCAATTTTGAAACATTTTCCCAAAATAATCCAAATGGAGAATCATAAATAGCCTGAGTGACATTCTTACCATACAGTTTGTAACAATGCACATGTCAACCAATGGATGGTGAGATAAAAAAGAACAAAAATATGTTGGACTAGTTAGATTGTGACCTTTTGAATGGGAAATATCAACAAGGTAATTCCAACAATTATAGATAGCATTGACAAGTTACATTTTGTATTATCATTACGTTATACTATTTAGAAAACGGATACTCCGTGCCTATCAATCCATATTTTTTTAAATTAGATGTAGTTAAATATTGGTTGAGTCTTTTTGTTGAAAATAAAACACGGTGAAGTACTGCAAATATCTCTCATAGTGGAATTATTAGCAATAATTATCAGTAATAAAACTTGTGATTGAGGGACGATTTTTGTAATCAATTAGAAGACAAAACTGCCTGAATAATGCATACATGAAAGAAGAGTATCTTCTTAGAAATCCTCACATCTAATATTCTTCATCCATGTATTCGTTTGAGCTAGTCATCAAGGTGAACTATCGGCTCTAATCCCACTAATGAGTCTTTCAAGAGAAATTCACCGATGAACAAATACTAATAAGACTTGAGTTAAACCCATGTAAAATAGTTGACACCATCTCTAACCCAATCTTAAGACAATAGATTTGTGAATTTTCTTCCTTATATGTAGTTCAACTTTCTCATTTCTATACAACATAGGACTTAGACTTATACTTGGAATTCCTAACCATTATTAGTCCAAAAGTATAGATATTTACCTTTAACAAGTTCATGCCCATAGATGGATGGGCATATGGATTGAAGGATTTGGCGAAATAAATCTGGACCGTGTTCCTGTTTAAACTTTGCAACAAATTCCAAATCCTTTGAAGAAAATGAAAACAAATCGAATAGCTCAGTTGGCCTAGTTTTGGGATTAGAGTCCTGCAGATCCTGAGATGTGGACTGTGACTTTGAATTTTTTATGGATACAGCTTCAAGATACAGATAGTAAAATCCTTGGTTTCTGTTCTTCGACTTCCCTACATAAATACCAACAAGCATAAGTGAAATGGCCTGAAAATGAAGGATTTTGCTTCTTATGTTAAAGTAATTCAGATATTTAAAGCAGAAATAAGTCTTAGCCGAACAAAATACTGAAAATAGCAACAAATGCTATAGGTTTTCAGACTCCTGCATCAACAGCAGCAGAATATTTGTATAAATTTAACCAATGAACAATTTTATTTGGAATTTAAATTTGTAATCTTTGAAGATATACATGTTTAGAATACTTCTCATGCACCAGGTTTTGTCGACAGAAAAGCAGTTGGGTTGGCCTTCAAGAATTAAGCAAAGAATTGGGTGATCCAACATCAGAGGGAAAGAGAAAACTCAAGTTCTACGGACGAATATACAGCTGTGATGCTAAGACTGTGACTATTGGTGTTTCAAGACTTCATCTTTGACGGAAGCATTTTATTACCAGCGTCAGATTTCCAGGTCATATCATATATTGGTCAAACATAACAGTTACGTTCATGAATTTGCAAATAACAAAGCTTAAATACCAGTGAACACTAAACACATAATTTTAAAAATACATATCAAACAAAGTTTAGTTATCTATGCTCACAAACTTACATTTGCTTTGTCTTTAACATCTAAGCAAGTGTTAAAACACAGAGAACAGTAAATGGTGGATAACAAAAACATGCAGGCTTAGGCTTAAGCATACCTCCTCCAATATCCATGTAAGTGTTAATTCCTCTTATAATTCCAGTAACAGTAACCACATCTCCAGGTATGCATGCATCAACAAGATCTTGGGTAAGCTCGCATTCCACTGTTCGAGGCACTCGTCCTTCTTCATGGTCTTCATGTTTTAATAATTCTTGAACTCTATTGCAGCAGGTACATCAAAAACAGTGTTTTAAAGGACTGAAGCCCTAACAATGACTAGGGGGAAAGTGATGTCAAATGTATGTGGAAGAATAGAGATAACGAGTCAAGCACCAGACTTGCCTTATTTTTTGAAAATCAATAGTTTGAGCAGTAGATCGCAACGGATTAAAGATTTTGCTCTTGCAGCCGTTTAAATTGCAAGTTGATGGTGGAGAATACTTGCCATCAGGAAATTTACGTGAAATTGGTTGTCTACATTTACAGCATTCAAAAAACATTTGCACCACCAGCGGCCTGACAGTGCTGACTTTCACAGCAGTACCACGAACTGAGACCAGTTTGTCTGTAAAATCACCAAAAGATTATAAAATATCATAATGACTCTTTTTCCTATACAATGTCAAAGCTTCAACCATGGCAACCAAACACAAAAAATAAATAAATACAATTATAAAAACGACTTAATGATTTTATGATATACCAATGTAAGCTGCTTTTAAGTTCTTCAGCGCAATCATAGTTTTAGGACAGTTATGAAGACGAACATCAACCTTTGCACCAAGCACCAGATCGTCATTCTCCGATTTGGAAAGCAAAACCTGTTTCCAATTTATTATTTAAATAATATAAAACCTTGGCCAACATTAAAACAGCACTTATTTACGCAACAACAGAAGTGACTTCAAGCATACCTTATGTACAGCAGCACTCATGCATGCGAGAGCAATTTTAGGTTTCTCCTCTAACATTTTATAAAATTCCTCAACATGACAAATCTGTTGGAACTGCTGAAAGTCAAGCGACAAGATATGGTTTCCATAACCACTTTTCACCTGTTAACATAACCCAAAAATTATCCCCATGAGAACACACAGGCAATATGTCACTGTATCCAAGACTAAGAGTCAAGAAAGCTTTAAAATCTAAAAGTATAATGATTCTATTTGTTTTTCTCCTCCCCGTGTTTTCACAAATTAAAGTTATCAAATACTGATTTAAAAAAGAAAAAGTTACACTGTTTAACTAATCCATATAAGCAAATAGTCTATCCATTGAGAGTGTAAAGAACTTTTCCAATGTAGTCTAATCATAAACTGTCATGCATGGTAAGTTTGTTACCTTTTACTTAACTAACTTAACAACGGTAAATACTGAGTTGTTTGTAGTAGGGCATAGAAATTAAACTCAAATCTTATCTACTAAGAAACAAGTTTAATTCAGTAGAAACGGATGCTTCTTCTGCTGTTCGTTAAACATTCATAACTTGTTATGACAACATATGCCGCAATTAGACAATTCAATACGGCAAACGCAAATCAGAAACATAATCCAGGTATGTTATTTAAAAATTGAATTCGCAAGTTCCGCAGTGAATGAATTGAACAAATATATCGCAATAATAACATGGAGGAGAAGAAATTGAAGAGTTAAAGACGGAGAAGAGATTGCGAAACCTGAGAAACAAGGTTTTGTCCCACCGGTGAAGAAAAGAAGGAAAAAAGAGAGGAAGCGAGATTGAACCAGGTATTCTCGACGGTTAAGAGCTGTTCAGGAAAGTAAATGTCGAGTACTTCCATTAACCTGGATTGGTCCATGGATTCGTATCCGATCCTCCGCACCGTCTCTTCTTCTGGTGTTCCGTGCATTTCGTCTCCGATTGCGTTCTTCGTCGCCTTTCTTTTTTACTCAAAAGCTTTTGGCGAGAATGAGAAAGTTCATTTCTTTATTGGCGGGAAAATTAGAAAAACAAATATGCGGTGCCAAAAGCCCCGACAAACAATGTTAGGGCTTCTATTACTGTGAATTTCGGCCATTGCTTTCTGCACTCTCTTATTTCCTTTTTGCTTAAATATCTTGGTCCTCATTTTTACGGTAGTGTTTGTTGTGGATGATTTTTATTTTGACTGAATGTTTTAAATGGTCTTTATTATTGAATGTTTAAAATAATCCTCATCCTCGTAATTCGTGATTTATTTGGTCATTTTTCTGTAACATTAACGGAGCACTGTATAGGTGACACAGTTGGTTTATATCAGTGTGTGTTACATGTACTGTACATATGACTAATTAACGTTAATTTTTTAATTTAGGAGAAATTTTGCAATTAGGGAAATTTCTTCATTTTCATCTTTCTTGAGCTCGAAAATTTTTGAAATTTCTGATGTAAAATTCATTATTGATGTACTGCATTTTGACTCTCCTTAAACTTCGTTCAATTTCACTTTTGCCAAACATTGATATGCTCAAATTAAGATGTCATTTTGAACATGTTGGGATTAATATCAACATAATCAAACTAATTCATTTCTTCATTTAACAATAGTACAAAACAAATTGGACTTTAAAAGATTACACACAATAATAGTACGAATAATACAATAACAACAAGTGAAAC
>Ga0099822_1003492_pt1 | contig 20146 bp, 7 predicted proteins | sample CowpeawhiteBW_FD_76839 | JGI IMG/M metagenome (GOLD analysis project Ga0099822, IMG submission 76839) | Root nodule microbial communities of legume samples collected from California USA - Cow pea white BW | ecosystem: Host-associated > Plants > Roots > Nodule | place: USA: California | collected...
TACCACTCTCTTCCTCTTCTATTTATAGTGAAGCAAGCACGTACATATGAAAAGATATGAAAAGACTACTCTAAGATACTAGGCATGATTACATGCAACAGTAGATATGGCAGTAGGTAGTTTTCCACACTCAACACCCTACACATAGGGTTAATGATACAATAGGTATAGGTAATAATTCTAACAGATGTATATGTTAATTAAGCTTCAAATATATCAGTCACATACCAATGAATGTTAAAGTAAAGTCTTCTAAACAAAACTTGATCCATAGGACTGTCCAACAAACAATTCACGCCCTTGTGAAAATGTGTACGGGCTTAAGAAATACCATTAAAAGGAAATCAACTTCAAGAATTTCATACAATAAGACTATATGAAATCACACACATAAAAACAATATTCTCATGCTCGAAAGTTGGTCACTTGAATTGAAACGTGTGCAGGAATAATTACGACATCATTAGAAATAAGAACAATGCTGTTAGCAATAAACAAAGTTGATTGGAAAATGTGAATGAAAAAACCAGTGAAACGAGTAAAACAAGTCTTCAAACCATGCATTCTTGAGATAAGGATTCCCAGTCAGCAAAAATAAAAAGTTATTCTAGCCTAAACAGGTACTAACAACCTATTCATGATCGTTCAGACATTAAGACCTGATAAGAATATCATATCATAATTAAAGTGAACTACTATATTGTCTACATGTAATCTAAGACTAAAAGTAGATTGCAGTGGTATATGTATAATGAAGGAAAACGTACTTAAACCATAGAGGATTCCATTTTGGCAGAAGATTTTGACAACTACTTAAGAAACAGATAATTCGTAAAGGGCATCCTCTGTTCTAAAACTTTGTTTTGCGGTGCTCCAAACTCCCTTCGACCAATGAATGGCAACCTCCGACAATAAACAAGGAACTCTGACCATCTACGATGACCTCCGACAATGCTCTCTGTTTCAGATTTTCCTTGGGCACGACGAGACTTTGGTAGATTTTGCCATTTTAGTTTAATTTGGGATTAGGGCACGAATACTATAAAAAAAAAGGAAACTTTTTGTATTTCACTTTTTCAATATCTGTATGTAAAATCTTTAAACTCTATGTATCAAGTTTCTGTGTTGATGTTGAGTTCTTCGTTCTGTGTTTGGAGTTCTCTGCGTTCGCACCACTCTCTCGGTTTCTTTCCCTTGTCCATTCCAAGTTACAAATTAGTGGGCTGGGTTACTTTAGGGTTTTAGGTTTGTAATTACTTTTTGCAGATTTAGGTTTGAAATGTTGGATAATGATATTTTGATATATTTTTTTTATCTATTTTTAATCTATTATTTTAATTATATGTTAATTGAAAATACATAGTGATGGAATGATCTAAAAATAATTAAAATAATGAATTAAAAACGAGTTAAAATATTATTATCTTAAAATATATTATATATTTTTAGGATAAAACTTGAAAACATACTAACAATTATACAATTTTAAATTCAGATATAATTTAAAAATATTTTTTGAATTATATAATACAAAATATATATAAATGTATTCCCAATTAACAACAAAATAAAAAGAAAATTATGAGAGTAATTAAGGGTTGGTGACAGTAAGTAATTGGTGGAAAATTAAAGGTAAATTTAAGATTACATAGATGAAAGTAAGTTACCAAATCATTATTCTAAAGTTTTGGATTAAAAATCTATATTATTTTATGATTTTGGAGTAGAAATAATATGGTATACAAGTAGTACATAATTTTATACCTTAATAGGTGAGTGTGATGTGATTTTTTGAAATTATTTGATGAAGGTGTTTGCTACTTGCTGATTCTTTGACTAACTATTGTAAAGTGTGGAAGTGAGTGGAGGTTAAGCAGTCTCAGGTTTGTCTTGTTGGATAATGATTTTCTTCTATTTTATCTTTGGGCTAATCTCTGATGTGATGTTCTTCATACTCTGTTTTTTCAAGTAAAATGGTTTTTCTCGCTCAACAATGAGACTCCTTATTATTCCATCCTTTTTTGTAATAATTGGTGAAAATTCAAAGGGACTGCAGGAAGCTACAGAAAAATACTTTTTTTTCTTGTGTTGTTACCATTAGTTGGTGTGGAGGAGAAAAAGAAGCCAAATAGAAAATGTTCATGTTAGAAGATCAAATTCTTTATATTGAATAAGTTTCATAATATTGAGAAAGAAAATGTAAAGCAATCGATAATAATTTAACATTTTTTATTAGTTCATAAAGAAGAGCTTAATATCAATCCTCTAGGGATCTCATAAGGATTTTCAGCAACCCAACTAATCAACTACATACACATTAGGGCTAAAATTCTAACTATCACAAATCTTACCCAAAGAAACCATTGTCAATACCATATTTCACAAGCCACTTAATTCACTATTTAGAGCTATAACAACTAAACATGACTCAAACAAGGTTCTTTGTTCTTATTTGAGTCAGTGCTTCTCAGAGCTAGAATATCTCTTCTGCCAAAACTTAAACTGCAAAGATCTTTGTTCCAGCATCTTCTCTACTTCTTCCATTGGAACCCCTTTGGTCTCAGGTACATAAACAACGACAAAGAAAATGGCCACAACGGCTACAATTCCAAACATCATGAATGTCCACGCTGTTCCAATAGCTTCTGTCAAGGACAAAAAGGATTCTGAAACAATGAGGTTGGAAATCCAAACAGTTGTGGATGCTATTCCTCCACAGATTCCTCTGTACCTCAGGGGATAGATCTCAGAGTTCACAACCCATGGAACAGTTCCCATCCCAGGTGAGAAGAAAATTATGTAAAGAGCAAGGCCTACTAAGGCAGTCCAACCATATTTGCTAGGACACCCTCTGGTGTACCATGCCCTATGATCACTGCCACACAACTTCTTTGTCACATCATTGGAGATCAAACATGCCCCGGGTAAAAGCTGCAAATTTAATAGAAATTAGTGTCAATGGATATAAAATGCAAAATTGTATGTATGGTGGTGTCAACATTTGGAATTGAAGTAACTTGTTTCATTGCTTTCCCTCTCAATAATTGACAGTAACATGACATGCAAAATCCTGCCATATGCATTATGTGTGATCTTGAACTAGTTTTCTAGCCCTTCCCTCCCAGTAATTGGTAAGAGTGTTGTGAACCACAAAATTGAAACATGATGTTGGTCATTGGTAAGAGTGTTCTGAACCACAAAATTGAAACATGACGTTGGTCGGTAGGGGATCTAAGACCCTAAGTCAGTGGGGACAGTATGTTGATGGAGGCAAATATATAAGATTAAGTGGACAAAGTAAATTTTTTTCATACACTTAGTAATAATTTTAATAAAACCAGGAGGTACGTTTGCCCAAACTGGTGTATATGTAGGTCTGTTAGTGGTGTTGTTAAAATGTAAAATGGTGGAATGGATTTGTACCTTGTCATCTGCAGCACAAAAACCACAAGATGGTGAAGCCTTTAGGCATGTCATGCAACTCCATTCACCAGGGTTCGCAGCTGCTTTGTAATCAGGACATGTGTTGTTGAACTCAGAGGTTCCAATGGCACTGACCATTGGAGCATGAATTTCACTTTCTCGAAAAGATACAGTTAGCATAGCCAAGGAGAACACAACTCCAAACAAACTGATGAGAGCAAGCTTTTTCCTCCCAGTCTTGTCAATAAAGTATATACTCAGAATTGAACCAAATGCATTCAGACCAGATGTGATGAGTGACAGAAGCAGTGCTGTTCTGTTAGATGCAAAACCAGCCAACTGAACAATGGTGGGGCTGTAGTACATCACAGTGTTGATCCCCACAAACTGCTGGAAGATTAGAAGACCCATGCCTGCATATAAACCTCTTCTCACAGCTGGGGTTCTCAACAGTTTGATCAAGCTCACTTTCTCTGATGATTCTGTTTCCTTAATTTCCATATCAACTGATTCCTTCAAAGCCTGAATTTCACCTTCAACTTCGCTAGGCGGGTAAATCTTTCTCAGAATTGCTTTTGCCTCCTCTTCCCTACCCTGTGGGAACAAAAATGTAATAACAATTAAGATTTACAGTTTCGCATATCAATGACAACTGATCAATGATGATGATGATGATCCAACCTTGCGGTACAGCCAACGAGGCGATTCTGGGAGTGTCAACATTAATACAACTTGAAACAGAGCTGGTGCTGCTGCTACCCCTAACATCCACCTCCATGTCCCTGGTGCCTGAATGACAAAAACATGCACAAACTCATTTACCATATACTAAATGAACAAAAGATCACCAAGACCAAAGTTCAACGATCCACCACATTTTAATTCTAAAACCAACCTTCTGTATGCAAATGGAAATAGATTCTCTCATGTATGTTCAATTTCTTTCCTAGTAAACATTAAATAGCTAATGCCTATCTAACACTATCAATAAGGAGAGATACAAGACAAAAAATTTTCAATCAGTGTCAGAAAAGTTTCACCCTAGTTACCCTCTTTACCCCATGGATTACAGAAGGTTAAACTACAAATTTTGATTAGAGAACAGCTTGAGAGACACTCAGGGAATTGCATGTATGAAAAACCCATTTCATGAACACCAACATTTATTATCACATTCATATAGCACAAATTTGTAAGAAAGTGAAAAGTGACAGCACAGTTTCTCACCTTGGTGAAGGCCAAGTTGATGAGGTATGAAAGGAACTGTCCTCCAGTGATGAGAAAACTGTTGAGACTCACAAGGGCTCCTCTTACTCTGGTCGGAGAAGCCTCTGAAATGTAGAGGGGTGATGCCATTGAAGCCATACCAACACCAATGCCAACGAACACACGACCCACGATGAGAACAGTTGGGCCATTCGCAGCAGCCATGATAACAGACCCAGCAAAAAAGAGGGTATCTGCAAGAACAATTCCTTTCTTTCTTCCAAATCGATCGTTGATCCATCCTCCAACTGAAGCCCCTATGATTGCTCCAGCAATTGCAGTACTCACTATGGCTTCCTGAGATTTTTTACAATTCACACAGAATGAGAATAATACCAAAAGTCACACATCACCATCAATTTGTTTTACAGCAAAGAATCACAGTTTCAGATTTGTGTCACAATTCCAATTCATTCACACATACTATACAGCACAGCATGAAATTGAACTCAAACAGTGAGATGAAAAAAGTAAAATTGAAAAAAAAAAAGAAAAAAGAATCTGACCTTTGTCACAGATTTGAGGCCATTTAGTAATTAAACAATACTAAATCAGAATTAAAGTGTACCACAAGTTACTTCCTTCTCTTAATTATATGTTTGATGATTGATTACGCAGGTTAAGAATATAATTAGGATTTGGGGATTTTCAGTGGTTGCTGCAGCTAGTGCTCAATTTTGCTTTTGTTGGCCAACACCCCAACGGGACCAACGGAACATTTCTTCAGCTAACACATGATTGTGACACAAGACACATGTCAACTTCTCAGGTGATGATACCTTTTTAACTTTTTTTATTATTTTGTATTTCATTATACTATATAGAAAAAAACATGAAACATTTATTCATACACACACATCTCCAGAAATATTAGTTTTTTATTTTACTATACCAATAAAATTTAAAGGTTTTCCTTTCATTAATTAAACATCACCCACCATAAAATGATTATTTTATAATTATAAATTGGATTTATTTCATTGTTTACAGTGTGATTAACACAAACCAAGTATTTGGTTTGTGGTTGGTTCATTTTTTCAAAGCATCCTAACGTGAAAGGAACAAATTTATGATGTCAGTTCATTCAACTTAGAAATGAACTCTTAAATCGGGCGTTAACTAAATTGAGATATACGCAAGTGTTATGTTAATTATGGGAATAAAAAAACGAAGTTAGTTTAATAATAATTATTATTATAATTAAATAATAGTTAATTTTATTAACTGGATCTCATCCCGTGAATCAGGATCAGCCAATTCAAATGTTCGCAAACGAACATTAAAAATATTATCTTGAAAAAAGTCTTAATTCATGTTAAGTTAAAATTTATTTTCAAAAATAATAAGAAAAATATATCATTTAAAAATCAAGTCATGGTTTTTACATTTTCCATAAATTATGAATAAAATAAATAAAATTTTATTATTCTAGTAGAAAAAATCTTTGTTTTTAATAAATTTAAATATCACGAAGGCAAAAGGAAAACTTACCTAAAAATTAGTTAAAACTAAAGTGATTTGCAAATACAAACTTTACAAAAAGGAAGGAGTATTATCTTCTTCCCAAACTAGTTAGGGTTTTAATCTCTTTAATCTGTCCTAAAATAATTGATGAAATTATTGTTCTTTTTTTTAATTTGGTCTTACGACCATCATAATTATTTTATATATCATTCAGTGTATTTCTTGAAAAAAAGAAACTATTTTAACAAAAATTGTATGCAAAAATATGGAATATGTTGATTATAATAATAGTATGAGGCTATTTGTGTGAGTGTTTGAAACATAGAAAAAGATGAGTTTGTTTTGTCTGCAAGTTGGTGGATGTGAACAGAGAAGATGTAAGCAAGGGCAATAAAGTCCATGAAAGTAAGTTCAGAGTCACAAGAATTTTGAATTCATTGAAAGACTGAAACTTCATCAATGGTCTCAGACAATAGAATATTAATATTACCTGAAGCCAAGTTTTTCTATCCACTGATCTGAAATCGTCTTTGATATACAACAAAGCCCCAGATATAACTCCTGCACTTACACACACCCCAATTAATCATCAAAAACCATAATAACAACACTAATCATAATATTATATGCTAATTATACATATATATTAATCATATTGTAAAAATAAACCTCGTGTACCCTTTTGAAATATACTAATCTATCGTGAATAATATGATTCAGAACAGTTTCCAGCATAAATAAAAGAGTGATTTTGTGGTTAGAACTTAGAAAAGCATGGAGATTTACAAGTGGGAATGGTGAGAGGGTGAGAAACAGAGGAAGGGTTGTTTCATTACAAGAAACTTGAAAAACAAAACAAGATTTTTGATGTTTTTTGAGAGAGACAAGAAAATGGTTAAAAATGGAGTATGATAACTTAGATTTTTTGTTTTCTGTGTTATTTACCAGTGTCATAACCAAAGAGAAGACCACCGATTCCAGCGGAAAAAGCAAGACGAAGAACATAAGGGTTTTTCCATGAAAGAGATAAACATTCTCTGAAAGCTGAGACATCAGCTTCAGGCACACCTCCTTCCATGGGGGAAGAGAAAAGAAGAAGAGAAAGAGGAAAAACAACGTTGGTGTTTTTTGTTTGAGCAAAGGTAGTGTGTGTGTGTTGAGTTTGAGATACGGAGAGAAGAGGGTGCAATGGGTGGTGTATTTATAATGGAACAAAAATGTTGTGATGACGAATTTGGACACTACACTAATAATGGAGTCAAAATGGTTTTCTTTTTCTTTTTATTTTTCACTTCTTCTCTCTTCTCTCTTTTCTGATGTTAAAGATCAATTCTTTTTCTCACCACAGAAAAAAAAATATGAAGGATAAAGACAATAATCAATCTGGAACAGAAAATTTTAACCATAAAAAATGATAAAAGGTTTAGATAAATTATTCTCTTAAATATTTTAACCATAAAAAAGGTGTCTTTTAAATGTTCTTAATTGTTAAAAAAAATTGTTGAATCATTTGCAACAATGTTTTATATTTTTACCTCTTTAATTCATGCCTTTAATTTTGATATATGAGATAGAAAAACTAGAACAGAAAATTACCATTACACATAGTGTTTCGTTTTCATGAACTATTTATAAACATTGTCCTAGTGTCTCACTATGACAGCTTCATTCAATTTTTTTAATATTATATAATAATAATAATTATATAAATACCGAAGTTTTCATCAGATTGTATGTTTAAATAAAAGTATCAATATATTATATATAATTTATATATATGCTTTTCAATTTTTATCTACGATGAAAAAACGCGGAAAAAGTGAATTTTTATTTTAAGGGAATATAAAATATTATTTAAGAAAAATATAAATAGATAGCTGGTAATTTAAAAACAAATAATATTTTGTAAAAAGGAAGTAGAGGATTTAATTGTATAGGGGTCCACAATTTTATTAGAACAGTGCAGAAGTGGACAAGTCAACTTGGTCGGCTTATAAGCACATTAAGTCTATTTTTGTTTCAGTGAAATGAAACTGCATTTGAAAATGTAGGAGTTTTATTCATATAAATTTTTTATATAACATACTTTGAAAATAAAAAAGTGATAAAAATAGAATAGAAGAGTATGAGCTGAAATGAGTAACGTAATTGACAGAGACACGAATAAAAGTATTTTATATTTTTTTATGGATAATAGTTCTTCTGGATATTGATTCTGTACCGATATAGAAGGTTGGTTTTTTCTTTCTTATGTGTAAGTTTTATCTGTTCAAATTCTGATATAAAAGAGTTTTTCTTTCTTTCTTTTAGGAACCATAAGATGTAAACACTGTTCTTCTTTTTTTTTATTAAAGCAATGTGTTAACTCACTGATACTATTTGAATTGGTTTGATTACTTATTTAATTTCATTTCAAATTCAAAGTACATGCGTAATATTTTGTTCAGCTCATGATCATGTAAAAGTTACTTTTTGACATCACTTGTAAAAGTAAATGATGTCAGAAGTTGCCCATTTAATACTGCACCGTGGACGGCGGCATCGGATGCGCAACCACCGTCACTGGCGGTGGAAAAGCTATCAACACCAACACTTTCTCTGCCGGTCGCCACCGCTCACGGTGGTTCTTCTGCCGCTATAGGGGTTTCTTTGTCACGGTAGTTTACGGAATGCAGTTAAATTTTTTTTGTTGATATTTAATTTTCTAAATTTTATTTTATTTATTCCTCATTGTAAAATTTGTTGGTATTAATGCTATTTACATTCAAATTTAGGTAGGTATTGGATGTAAGGTCCAGTTTTTCCTGCTGCCTTATCTTTGTAAGGGCTGTCTCAAATCGAATGGGTCCAAGGGCTAGCTCAAAATAAATTCAGACCCTAAGACTGTCCTAACCTTAACTCTTCCCTTCACTTTTCAGAAAAATGTTCCTTGTCCTTGAGTCGCAGCCGCCTCTCAATCTTTGCTAGGGTTTGGTACCACCGTAGGCACGCAAGTTCGAACCAGCTCTCTTCCTCTACGTAGGTATCCTTTCATTCGTGCTTGTGGTTCTGCTACTGTTACACTGGGTAACTCATTTTTCCACTGCTTCTCATTTCTTTCCAGCACCTTAAGTCGCTCCTTGAACTGCCGCTTTCCGCTGTTTAGGGTCGAGGTCTCGTGCTAGCCATTTCCAGGTAAGGAAGCTATGGCTTACTCATATATTCTGTTTTTCCATGTTGGTTGGCTGTAATTTCGAGGTTATGTGGTTGGTGTGATGTTATGTTAGTTGTGAACGTTTGAGTATGTTGTTTTGGACTGGTGTGTGTGGCTGTTGCAGGAAAACAGTGGCGAGACCTGATAATCTCGCCCAAGCGAGCTAGTCTCGCCTAGGCGAGATGGACAGGGACTCGCCTAGACCCTTTTTACGCGAAAGGTCGCTCAGGCGACCAACTCAGTTTTTGAGCGAGCGAACGTCTCGCCTAAGCGAGATCCCGCGTGAGCTCCTGTTTCCTTTTTCTGAGCCCTCGCCTAGGCGAAGGTGGCTCGCCTGAGCGAGACCCTTCAGCCTGAGCGAGGAGCTGGGCGAGACAGTGTGATTGTGTGGTTGTTTCTGAAATTCTGAAATGGTTTATGCTTGCTTGGATGTTGATTACTGTGTTAAATGCATAAGACAAATAAATATGCATGAGTGATGTGATTCATGAATTGTAAATGATGGTTTGGGGCGTGAACCTTCGCATGTGAAGTGAATGAGATGGTTGGTATTAAATTGACACGACATTGGCATGAGATGAAATTCCACTATGTTGGTTGAGAATGATGAGCTGGTATGGATTTACTGGAAAAATGAAAGAGATGGATTATGAAGAACTAGTATGCGATATGTATGTATAAATTTGTATGATGAATCTTTCTTGATTAGTTGAGCATGTTTAGTCTGTGTCAGTGCATAATTCCTTAGAGTCTCTAAGTGAGGCTTTCAGGGTCGCGCTTCAGTGGTCGGGACGTAATTCCATGGCTCCTGTTAGTGGGTGTCCATGGTGGTGCCCCATTTGTATAACTAGGTAAGGATTCAAGGTAAGGTTGCGTCCTGACACTCTAAGGAGTCAGTTAGTCTCACCTAGAGCGGACTGACTCTTGTGGTGAGAGTAGCAGGAGGCCTGAAATTCACTAAGGGCTAACCTTGTGGTAAGGGAAATTGATTCATTGTAACACTTGTAACACATTGCTCGGGGGTGAGCAGAGGTATACACCATAAGTGCGAGCATCCGCTGAATCCGACCAGGTTATATGTATCCGGATGAGTCGAGTCGTGTCTTAGTGTATTGTTTGGAAAGTCATAACATGCTTAGTTGATATGTGTATATGGGATTGTGAAAATATATTTGATTGTATGGATGAAATCTTTTGTGCTTTAGCTTACCATACTTTCGTTGTTGTGTGTTATGTTGTGTGGTACTCTCTTTTGCGATGATCATCAACTTGTTGGTGTGAGCAGATGCGAGAAACGCCCGTGGACAACAGGGAGGTGATGGTTCCGCTGTATAGTCTGCGTGGACTGGACCTTATTTCTTAATGGGCTTTTCTTTAGGGTTATGGCCCATGTATTGCTTTATGCTTTATTACTCTACTTTCATCTATTAGACCTTTCAACTGTTTTTTGTCGGCATCGTGGTGTGCCTAGTTTTGTAGGAGTGGTGTTAAGGACCCAGGACTGTGCTGTTGTACTATTTATGTGTAGCGTTTCTTTTAATTCCGCTTATTAATTAAATGGGACGTTACATTGGATGTAAAATTGAACTACTAGATAACGTTATTGATTGATATGTTGGAATGCTCAATAATTTTGAAAAATCTTTACACCATCAATTTTTTTTTTATAATTTTCATCGAATTTTGTTAAATCAGTTTTTATTTTATTTTTTTTAAAATTGGTTTTAATTTTTGTTAATTTTATTCAATGTGATCTTTTGTCATTAATACAGTTTAAATAATTAACAGTAAAAAATAGTGACGGTCACGTGTCATTTCGTAATTTATTCTATTTTAATTGTATTTTTTTTTTAATTTTTTCTTAAATGTCAACGATTCAATCAAAAAACTTATCAGGTGTTAGAGTTAATGTTTGATATTCAATTTGGTCCTTATATTAATTATTTTGTTCAATTTAGTTTCAAATTTTTTTAAAATGAAACAATTTTGTCATTCTCCAAATTAAGATCAAATTTACTTTTTTATATTAAAATTCACATTTTTATTAAATATTTTTGTTTAGAATTACAATTAGTTTAAAATTAGAATGGAAATTATAAGGATAAAGACTAATTTTAAAAATTTAGATCAATGATATTAGTTTTCATCCTTAAAATTCTCGTTCTAATTTTAAATTAATTTTAACCTTAAACAAAAAATATTTAATAAAAATGTGAATTTTAATAAAAACATCATTATAACTTTTATATAAAAATTAAATTTGATCTCAATTTTGAGAATTTCTCAATTTTAAACAAAATTGGAATTAAATTGAACAAAAATAACAAACAAAGTGACTAAATTGAATATAAAGCATTGATTATGACACATGGCACGATGCTAGGTTGACACATATGCATTTTTTAAAATTAAATAATTTTTTTAAAATTGTTCAATTTTTAAACAAAATTTGAAATAAATTGAACAAAAATAACAAATATAGGGACTGCATATAAAATTTTGACTCTAACACGTCGACATTTTTTTCAAAAATTAAAATAAAATTAAAAAAATCAAATAAACCACGAATTAAATTAAACAAAAATAACAAATATAAGAACTACATGCAAAATATTGACTCTGATAGGTAGACATTTAAAAAATAATAATTAAAAAATTAAAAAAAATCAAATAAATCAGGAAGTGACACATGACAGTCACGATTCATTATCGTTAATGATTTAAATTGGATTAGAAAAAAAAATTAAACAAAATTAACGAAAATTAGAACCCATTTAAATAAAAAAAATTATGAAAATTATAACTGATTTGACAAAACTTGACGAAAAATTAAAAAAAAAAGAACTTACAACAACCAGTTGTTAGTAATAAATAAACATTGATTTCGAATTTGTTTTCCGGCAAGTTATTTATGTAACTAAACCTAGGAAACTGTTTTTTTCTAGCAATATATGGTCCGGTGGTCAGAAAATTAATTGAAATTTGATTCCGGCGAACCAAATCGTATTATTCATTATCATCTTATTCATTGTCTTGCATTTTCTTACAAGTAAACAAAGAATATCATTGGAAATAATGTATTAGTGATTCTCATGTTAGCCTATGAAATGTAGACTATTATTTTGTATTATAACAAAGGACCTTTTCATCATGGGTGAAAATTAATGTTATGATGATCATCATGATTTTTTCGTGTTTGTATTATATCAAGTCATAGCAAAATGAAGAGGGTTTTTAATTATTTATCAAGTTGAAATACATTAAACACATTATGAAGTTTTGAAAAGTTTGGAGATAAAACAATTGGGTAGGTGAAAAAATCAATCTAGTTAAAAATTTAATAAGGACCAATAAATTTGAGTGAAAGTTTTTTAGATTTGAAAGTTCTATAACTTTAACCATATGTGTAACTTTCAAGAAAACATAATTTCTTTTTTAAAAATCAAGGTTTTCTTTGTTGTCATAGCATTTCTCTACTTATCTTGTGAAATTTTAATCTTTACTATAATTATTTTAATCTTATAGTTTCTCCGTAAATTATTTCTCAACCCATAATTAAAAATGTTCATTTTCATACGGATACAATGGGATTCTATATCTTCTTTCTTATAGAACCCCATATAAATAAAAATCAATTTTAATTATATTTAATCTAATAAAATAAAATAAAATTTAACATAATAAAATATAAATTAAATTTTATTTATTTTGTTGTTGCAGATAATGGATATTTGCATATATGCATAATATGATATTCGTACCCGATTACAAATGGGTATTATCTCTAGTGACATAAATTGATCCTAACTTACACTTTGTCCTAAGACAACCTCTTAACAAATCATTTAAAGATTGGACAGTACTTTTAAATTCTTGATCACTTTGAGAGTGATCAGCTAAACTACAAGTCTAACTTTTGTTTTCAATACTCCTTGTAAATTATTCCAAAGTTTAGAGGTGGAATTAGAGTCTCTACATAAAATTATACTATAAGGTACGTGATGCATTTAATATGTTTTTTTTTTTTCATTTACAAATGAACTAGAACTAATCTCAATGAGGAAAATGTAATGTTATAATAGATAGAAAGCAAACACGTTTTGTTAATATGTCCACAATGGTTCATATTGCATCATGACCAAACTTAGTCATTGCTAAACCTCCCTTAAAATCCATGGTTTTGCATTCACATTTCCATTTTGGAACATCTAAAGATTGTAGTTCCCAATAAAAGTTTTATATGTTCTATTTTTGTTTTTTGTCACATTAAATAATGGTGACAAACTCTCTGAATGGCAATGCCGGCCAGTTCACCTTGTTTTGGCCTGCATCGCATAAGAAATATGGGTTAATTTCTCTGGTCCGCCCCGCATTATGTTTGTCCCACGGGTTTGCGGGTTGTCCTATGGCCTGCATGAGAAATTATTCATTTTGTATTTTTTCATTAAGGTGTAGAATTTTAATAACCTTATTTTATCTAATTAAATTAGTAAAAATAAAAAAAATTATAAGCCTAATTCTTAAAGAAATAAGTACTATTCAAATTTTATAATTCCTAACTTTTAAGTACATGTTGAAAACAAAAATGACTTATCTAGATTAAAACAAGGAAATAAACACAAAAAATCAAGTTGCTTTTTGATGGACTAGAGAAAAAACTCTAATGACTAACTTGCTTATGAGAAACACACATGATGTATTGTATTAGTGCAACCAGATTTTAGAGATTTAAGTCGATGCAAACTAAAGTGGGTTGACCTATTGTTGGCCGGCACAGATTGCGGGTTAAGCGGGTCATTGAGCCAAATTACTCAGTTCGTCCCACACTTTTTCTTGCAGACTTAAAGGCTGGACCGCATGGTCCGTCCCACATTGTCATTCCTATTCTCCTAATGTTTTCTTCATTCTAGATCACCAAAACATTTTCTCAAGTCTTAATATATTTTTGTGGTAACTAGATAAATACTCAAACTACACTTACAAGCTTTTCACAAATATTAGTTTTCTCATATATTATTTTTTAGGTACGCAAATATTATCTCTAAATTTTACTATTTTACTACAAACATGGGAGAATTTATATTCTTTTCCTTTTATTCTTATTGTGAATTTTTCTTGCAAAAATTGTTCTCTTTTTTTATATTTCTTTATTTCTTCCAAATATTCACCGAAGATTTTTATCATTTCTAAGCATATAATATAAAATCTTAGTTTCATAATTAAATTCGAATCTTTGAATGATTTTATGAAATCTAATTCCTTCATTATAATCACAAATACATAGATAGATTTTCGTCTCAAAAGCATTTGTCACAATGCTTGCTTTCCCAAGGCAATACTGCAACTTATAGTCATTTCAATTATGCTTCCTTCATTTTTAGTAAACAAGCTAAGCTACTCTTAAATTTACAAAAACAATTTCGCTTTAAATGATTCATTAATTCAATTGATTTTAAAAACCTTATTTACTTAACTAATATCCCTTAATTTCTAAGTTAACTTGGCGCAATTACTCTAAGACTCTAAACCAATCAATAAATTTCATAAAAATGCAAAAGCCAGAAGACTATACCAAAATTGTTGATTGGTCCTAATTCAAACATTTTAGTCTTCCTCTTTTATATACATTTTTTTATCTACTTATTGAATGAAAATGCAAAAATGATATTTATGTGCAATAATAAAGTTTCTCTACTATAGGGACCATTACTAAAATTAACTTTTGGTTCCACAATGACTTCAAAAATACCTTTTAGGGGCAATGATAATTTCTCCAAACATTTTTTCATGCTTCACAAAATATGAGAAACATCTTCTCCAAAACATTCTTATATTATATAAAAATTCTTATATTATATGAAAATTTTCTTGTAAATTTATTAAAAAAAATTACGACTTTTTTCTGTTATTTTTTCTAAAAATCTTAACTAGCAGGTAATTCTTTTGTGGATAATTATTTCTTACAAAATTATAAAATTTATAAGTATTTTTTACAAAATTTGTTGCGAAAAATGTTTTATACAAAATATTTTGTAGAAAAATTGACAACAATTTTCTACATTTTTTTTCATAACAAAATTTATAAATATTTTTTAAAAAAATTCAAAACAAAATTAACAAGAAATATGAATTATTTTAGTAGTGATCCATAACAACAATGCGAAGGAAAACCAATTTTAATTTGCGATACTAATTTTACAATTTTATATTTTTCTTTTCTTTTGTTTCTTTGTGCACCAATGCAATTATATAAATATTTCAAAATATACCTCTCTACAAAGAACACCAATGCTGTTGTCAGATAATAATTCTAAGCTTTGAACTTTCTATAGGATAGGCTCTTAACTTTTTTAACTCTTAAGACTTTTCCAACTTCATAAATATCTCATCTTAATTTAATTATGCTTTTATTACAATTAAACATCTAATTTATTTTGGAAGTAGTTATGTTTAGTAAACTTTTTATTTTATTTTATATCATTTTGTATTTTGTGTTCAGTGTACTCATTATTTATCCTCTATAATAGGAGTTCCAGCAAGGACAAATATTAGTTTTAGAAGCCTATTTATTACCATTAATTTACAACACAGGTGTCTAGTGATGTTACCACATATTAATTATCCTCAAATCAAAGAGTTAGACAAAAATAGTTGATATATTAAAGTAAGGATAAAGAATTGGGACAATCTTTGATGAAATCAACCTTTTAGTTATACCTTTTTGTTTTATATATCTTCCAACAAATCAGATTAATTTAAAACATACAGCAAAAAAAAAAAATATATATATATATATATATATGGAAATGAAATATTAATTATCATAGTATTTCTTTAACTTTTACATTTACGAGGTATTATTCGATATAGTACTTGAAAAACACCATATGAGTCAAAATAAAATTAAACTAAGAGTGTATTCTTTTAAGAGAGTGAATTTAAGGAAAAATGAGTTGATAGATTTGAATATATTTGAAAAAATTAGAGTGGATGAATTTTAGTTGTTTTTTTTAAGAAATTGAGATGTAAAGTGATTGAATTTGAGAATGAAATTTATGAATTATTTGATTGATGTGATAAATAAAAAAATTTAATTAAATAAAATGTGAGATTACTATTTTACCCTTTTATTTAAATTTGATATATTATTATTATTGGTATTATTTTCTACTTTTATACCACTCACTCAGAAAAATAGCAAAGAAAAGCTCACATTTTTGACATGTGAATTAGACAAGAATAATGATAAAAACGTATTTTTATCTCAATAGATCTTCTCAATTCGGAGAAGTGAGTAATACTTTTAATAAGTTAATTATAAAATATTAATCATAGATTTTAATTAAGGTTTTTGTAAATTTGGATATTTTTAATTATATTGAGTATTTAAAAAAGTTTATATTTTATAATTGAATTCGGATTAATTTTCTTATTACTCGATAAAGTGACTGTTATCTTATATGATTATTTAATTCTTACTATATATTGTTTTATATTTTTACAATTTTACAATTTTATGACTTCACCTTAACTAGTCTACATTAACTATCGATAAAATCGATTTAAAACGTATAAAACATTTGAAAATCTTACATTTATTGAGATAGAGTTGAACTTAAATTTTATTACTTATATATATATATATATATATATATATATATATATTAATTGAGTTTAATTTAAATTTTATTAACTTTATACATATTAATTAAGTTAAACTTAAATTTTATTACCTTTATATACATATTAATGAATGAATGAAACAAAAATTATTAGCAATTGACTAAAAGATAAAATCCTTTTAAGGCTTTTTTTTTTATTAAGACAACCAGGTATATATACTACCTAAACCTTTATACAAATGAAGAGGCCTTATAGAGTATCAAAATTCAATACACTTCACATAAAAATTGTTGACAAAAATCTTCAAAAAAATTGAAGGATCATTCAATAAAAGAAACAAAATCTCTGTATTTTTGTTGACAATCACAACCAAGATTTTAGTTTAATAAGCTCCAAAATCATTGGAAAGTTTGACTTTTATTGTCTATATAGTGATATCTGTAAACTAATTACAAAAGTTCATGATCAAATGTTTAATCAATTGCCTTAATTCAATCATCATTGACATAACAAAGTTGTCAATTTCATGGTTCATTTCAATAAAATAATACAGTTTATGAGTTTTCTAATGTGAATTAATTGAGAGGCTAACATAATTAATTACATTAAACATATCCATAACCTAGTTCGTCTATGAGTTGGAAATGTAAATAGCATGGCTTCCTTAATAATGCTTAGTATGTTTATCTTTATATGAAAAATATGCATAACAATTTACGAATATATTGAATATCATTAATTGACTTCAACTTTTAAAATTATTTACTTTATCGATTCTCATTTCTAGGAATCATAATCAAAATTATAAATACTTGATTATCGGTCGAGCAATATAAATTAGTAAAGTAAATAAGATTTTCACATATGGTACTAGCCAAATTTACTAAATGAAATGAATAAATTTGTTTTTACGTGCATGAAAACTTATATAAGTTATTTGTGTTTGATACTATATAATAGCTTTAAAGTAACCAAATACTCCAAAATCACACGAATCACTTGAGACAACAAAGAACAATATGTGACCTATTTTGAATAATTAAACAAACAAATACGATACCCTCGAGGCAAAAATGGACAAGAAATTCAAAGTGATTGGATAAAGTACTGTTAATTCAAGTTGTGATTTCAATTATAAGTTATTAATAAAAATTAAGAGAGAGAAAAACCCACTTGATTATGGTAGTGAATAACAACGAAGGTACAACCAGAATGTTTTGTTGTTTAGTTGTTGCAACTTGCAATGCCCACTATGGTACTTCACATGCAAAGAATCATAGAAATCGTTATTTTTTATGATGTTTTTGTTCTAAGAATCACATGCAATGCCGTTTGCCTTTGAGAAAAGAGGGAACAAAGAAAAAGAGAGAGGATGATTCTTATTGTTGCCATTAGTGCTTAACTATATATGTATTGAAATTGATGTTTTTTCTCAATCACATTTGGAAGTAATAATTAATTGAAAGATGGAAAATATTTCTAGTTATAACCTCCTAAATTTTATGATTGATTACATAAAATTTAATGTCACTTTTAATGTTAACATTAATTCCCTTTTAGCCTTTTTCATAAAATTCATTTTGTTCTTTTTTGCTTTAGAAGTTTTATCTTGACCTTTTAGTTTTATAAAAAAAGTCAATTCAATTATTTCGTAAGTTGGAAACTAAAACCTTACTTTTTTATTGAATTTCAAAAAAAAAAATGTGTTGGAAGTCCCACTTCAATTAGAGATAAGACAATTTCATAATATATAAGTGAAGTGTAAACTTTATCTTACAAGCCGGTTTTGCAGGGTTGAATTAGATTTAAAGCCTACTTTTAACATGCTACTAAACCTAAAAAAAAGCTTATCCAGTAAAAAAGATGAAACTTAGAATTAGGAGTTGTCAAAGATTGATTTATAAAATTGAGATTATTATTATTATTATTTTTATGTTGATTTTGTCTTCTCTTGATGTGAGATGTCTTTTTATAATGTTCTTCCTTAGGTGAGATGTCTTTTTATAATGTTCTTGAAAGGACTAGTAGATGAAGATGTTTGTGAAAACTCTCTGACTTTCAAATTAGACGAAGTATATACCTCACATGATAAATTAATAATGCTTACTTTAGAATTTTTACTTATTTTATAATATATTTTTTTGGCTTATACTACTATGAAATTTGGTTTAGTGCCTAATGCGGTTTAATCGTTTATTTAGTGCAAACGATCTTTCGTATACTTCATGTTTTTGTTGAAAGGTGTTGTTAATTTCTATCACCATCTATAAACTTTTTTTTTCCATGTATATGTGATCCTAATAACAAATGTTCCTATTCATTTTTCTTTGATGAATTGACAATGGACATTTTCTACACGTTAACTATATTGTATTCAATACTTCATTTTTCCTTCTGCAAGATTTGTGTATGCATATCTAACTTTGTTCACCAACAATTACTATTAATAATGTCATATTTTATAAATGACTCTTATATCATAAATCACAAGTTATATGTTACTTTCTTTTCCGAATAATATTTGGAATATTTATTAACATGTTAGAATTATCACACCCACTAGAAATAAATCAAATTTAAAATATATAAGTGAATGTAAATTTTATTTTACAAATCAGTTAAGTTAAACTTAAAATTCACTTTTTAAAATGTATCGTAGTCATCTAAAATCTATTTTAACAAAATTATTTATGTGTTAGACCTAATTTATCACTAGCTACCAGACTGATATCATACCATATCATATCCTAATTTTCTAGGATTGAGTAAGACTTCTTTCTTAACAGTGCATGTTTTAAGGAAGATCATGACTCCTATGACTTGGTGAGAGTTGTGGACATATACAGCATAATTTTGGATCTCAGCATCAGATTTCAAAGTTTTAAATTTCTTAGCTTCTCTTTCTCAAATTGCTTTCTTGACTTGTATATGTAGTTTGGTAGGATATGATCATCATAACACAAGCCACCACCATAATTTTATACCAATAATACCTACCCAAGATGTGAAAAAAGAAAGATATGAAGATTCAATAAAAAGAAAAAAAAAAAAAAATATATATATATATATATATATATATATATATATATATATATATATATATATATTTATATATATAAAAAAAAATATTATTTATATATAAAAATATTTATATTTTTTTTTTTTTTATTTTTTATA
>Ga0099822_1003493_pt1 | contig 20145 bp, 12 predicted proteins | sample CowpeawhiteBW_FD_76839 | JGI IMG/M metagenome (GOLD analysis project Ga0099822, IMG submission 76839) | Root nodule microbial communities of legume samples collected from California USA - Cow pea white BW | ecosystem: Host-associated > Plants > Roots > Nodule | place: USA: California | collected...
AAAAAAAATATAAAAAAAATAAATATTTTATTTTTTTTAATAATTTAAATTTTTTATTTTTTTTCTTTTTTTTTTTTCTAAAAAACTTAATTTTTATAGACCAGGATTCCTAAAAACAAATATTCAAATATGGTTTTTTTACACAAATAAAATCTTTAAGTAAATTATTGATTTAAAAATCTTATTAGAATTCAATTCAAGCTTTTTATATTGGTTTATTTTTTTTTAATATTTTATCAGTTTATTTGTATTCATTTTTTTTTATATTCAAATTTTATTATCAGGTGAATTCGCGATTTCAATATTGTAAAAGCAAATCACTCGTATAGTAAATATTGTAAATGAATTTGAATTAAATATTTGTGGAGATATTATATTTCCTAAAACAAATCCTATTATAAACATTTTTTTTTCTACAAGATTATTCAATAGTATATTTTAAATATATTGTTTTTACAATAGATTAAATTATATAAATATAAATTCTTTCTCTCATTTTTATATATTTTTTTAAAATACATCTAATTAATTCTGTGTGATATGTTTTTATTACTTATCGTATAGTTACAATTATTTGTTTTTTTATAAAATTATATATAAAATAAAATGTGTTTTATTATTATTATTATTATAGTTTTAGTCTATATTAATTAACTTATATATTTTTAGAATATCATTTTTAAATGAATAAATAAATTTATAGAAGCAAAAGTAAATTTTGATTTAGTTTACCAAACAAAATACATTATTTATACACAAATATTGAAATTATTTTCATAAGAACTTTTAGTTAAGTATAATGGTATGTTGACAACCAAATTTTGACAATTTTCTTTATAATTTGACATGACATATTTTAATTAATTTAAAAATATAAAAAAAATGAGAAATTGAGAAATGGAAGATCACTTAAAAAAAACACATCAAATTGTAAAAAAAAATTGTTGAAAAATAATTTTCCTTTAATTAAATACATTACTTCTGCACAAATATCAAAATTACTTTTATCAATGTTAAATATTTTTGTGAATAAATGTTAAACTAATTTTTATGCAACTAATATATTTGAATTATCTATAAAATATAAATATTAGTATTAATTAAAGAATATTAGTTTTAAATATAATATAAATAAATATTAATTTAATTTAATTTTTGGGTATAAATATTTACATTAGTATCTCATTTATAATTTTTATTAATAACTTTAAATATTTGAAAAAAAAGCATCATTTTATATAATTTAAATTATACAATTTTTTTACTAAAATTATAATCAAAACATGTAGAATTCCTAACTTATTGCACAATTTTTTCTTTAAGTATTATTATTATGGAAAATGATATTTTAATCCACTTTTTTTAACCCACTTTTAACCCACCACTTTTATTATCCTTAGATGATCTATTTTAATTTTTTGTAGTGATGTGATATAATGATCTAAGGATGATGAAAGTGATAGATTAAAAGTAAGTTAAAAAAAGTGAGTTAAAATATCATTATCCTATTATTATTTATAATAACAAAAAACATATTTTAAATAGTTCTGCGCATTGTACGGGTACAAAAACTAGTTACATGTACATTGGATGGTTCATGGTTGACTATTAAACTTTTTGTGTATTTTTTATAATGGATTTGTAAAATTAGTATGCTGAAGTTTATATGTTTGATATCTGTGAATTCTGCTGAAAGTTGTGGCGGGTTGAACATATAGAGGGTTGTTATTGATAACAGGTCTATATGTTTCCTCAATTTCTTCATTGGCATGGAAGACTTTTTGTCTTCTGAGATAATTGAGCTTTTTTTAGCGTTTAAAAATACATGAGATCGGAGTTTTAGTTTATGATGATGTAACTGATGTTTTGGTGTGTGTAGATTATAGAAATTCCACTTCACATTCAACATGGTTGCTTGCTTCATGCTACATTAAAATTCTGAAGAAAAGCAGTTCCCCATATTCGTACAAACTTTACACACTCTTTTATTCATATATCTGTTAAAGAAACAGTTCTTGCTCCATTCTTCATTAACTCAATGCTAACGTGATAGACCCATTTACGGTTTATGTGGTGAAAGAATTTAATTGTATTTTTTTGAGCTATCCAATGCTACATATATCAGCTATTATCTAGCGACTAATTTTTGGAGTAATTTTTGACAGATATATTTCAAAAACAGACCATAGTTGCAAGCTTTCTCCCATGCTTTTAGTGTTCTGCTGCGTAACACAGAAAAAGTGCAGAGAGTTTGATAAAGAAAAAGCACATGCATGTGCGAGAAAGATGGTGTAGGTGGGTAAGATTGGGAAGTAAAGTGTAATAATTATATATATACATGGCAAGAGATATCTGTTGGAGAAGGCAATTGACATGAGCCAAGTTAGTCAGAATTAGGCAGAGTAATGCATAAAACAACAATTTTTTGTTGGTTGGTATTACTTAACTCCTTCCTAAAAAACAATCATTCTTTTGGGGTCCTATAAAATTTATTCTCATAATTCAACTACTTAAGCTTTTCTATGAAGCAGAAGAGAGCGATTTCCTCTTTGTTACTTCACATTTGCCTCAAAGTGTCTTCTGTTTGGTGAAATGGATAGAAAGCAGGAACAAGACAAGGGGAACTCAAACATGTCTGCCATTGATGTTACTGTAATAACTCCGAAAGTCCCAAAAGCAGTTTCACCTGTTTCTTCTGCAGCAGAGGGTGACACCTTAAGGAGGCCACGTGGCAGGCCAGCCGGCTCAAAAAACAAGCCTAAGCCACCAATAATTGTGACCAGAGACAGTGCCAATGCACTGAAGGCTCATGCCATGGAAGTGAGTTCAGGCTGTGATGTGAATGAAAGTTTGTTGAACTTTGCAAGGAGAAAGCAACGTGGCCTTTACATACTCAATGGAACAGGGTGTGTAACAAATGTAACACTGCGCCAACCAGGTTCATCTGGTGCCATTGTGACCCTTCATGGTAGGTTTGAGATTCTGTCACTGCTGGGGTCAATTCTTCCACCACCAGCCCCTCCAGGGATCACAGGCCTCACAATTTACTTGGCAGGTGCTCAAGGGCAAGTTGTGGGAGGTGCTGTGGTTGGTGCTTTGATTGCTTCAGGCCCTCTTGTGATCATGGCTGCATCATTCATGCATGCCACTTTCGATCGTCTTCCTTTGGAAGATGATGAACTTTCTGCTGCAATGCAGAATCAGCATTACCAAAATGGACGCACCCACCATCTTGACATCTCTGACTTGTATGCAATGCCACAGAACCTCCTCATGAATGGAACAATGCCCCCAGAGATATACTCTTGGGCACCAGGGCGGAACTTGTCAAAAACCTGAAACTTACCACATTCTTGGTCAGTTGTTGTTGTCCTTGTCTTACATCCATACAATGCACTGTAGTGTAGCTATTATATTTTCAGGTTCTTGTACAAGCAAGGGGTCTTCTAAGGTTGATGCTGCTTAACAAGATCATATATGCTTAATGCTTCTTCTACTGTATTAACAATACAATTATTTTAGCAGATTAATCAGTGTTATGATTTTCAATACAATAAGATCTAATTTTCAGAGTTAATACTGTTTAGTGCTGAATTTGGTTTCAGAACTTCGAAGCAAAAACATGCATGAAGCACAGGAAATTGATATTAGCAAGTCTAGCATGTTCAAACCCCCATCACCAATGAAAAAAAAATTACTTTAGGTACCACTGGACTAAACCAGGTAACAGTAAAAGTTGAATAAGTATTAATACTCAATAACTTCCCTTTTTCTGGAAACCTAAAATAAGGATTCGGATCACCTTATGCTTAGGTCAGCGCTGCAGACAGACCTAGATTCAAATTTGTACAAGTATTAACAGACACCAGTATTCTAATTGCTGATAAAAAAAGCAAACCAGTACTGTAATTAAATTGCCAAATATGACTGGAATAATTTGGGAAGACATAGTATAACAATAATGAAATATAGACACTTTTTCCCCATGATCAAATAAATCCCAGGGTATTGACAAGCAAACTGGATATTCGGTTCGATTGTGAGATTCTCATACATTGTATTGTAACTCTTCTTTGTATCAAAGCTATTTCTTTGCATACAGCTTGACTTTTAAATTTCACAATTTCATCCCTTCGGAGATATTCAATCTTGAAGTGCAAAACTTGAGTTATTCAGTAGAGAGTAAATTTCTTGAACTTTAGGGTGTAGCCTCCCCCCTGCCAAGAATTCATGAACCTCTCCATGTAATTCTATTGAACTGCATCCTGGTTCCTTCTCTACTGATCTTTCCTTCATCAAAATTCTGTGCTCCAATGCCTCTTCAAATTGATTGGATGCAGCCTGAACATTGGACATAAGTAAATAGCCACTGGCTTCCCTCGGATTTAACTCAAAAACTCTTTGTGCAGCTCGTTTTGCCATTTCTACATTCCCATGCTTCCTACAAGATGAAAGCAAAGATCCCCATATAATAAAATCTGCCTCTATAGAGATACCATTTATTAGTTCTTCTGCTTCTTCTAGGAGCGCAGCATGACCAAGCACTTCGACCATGCAAGTGTAGTGTTTTATTGATGGCTCAATCTCATACTTATCGATCATTAGGGTAAAATAGTCCCTTGCTTTTTCTACTGCTCCTAGATATTTGCAAGCGGTTAAAACACCAACGAAACTTACACAGTCTGGCTTTAAATTTGAGGATTCAAGCTTAGAGAAGTACTCAATTGCTTCTCTCTCATGACCATTCATGGCTAGTCCTATTATGATGGAGTTCCAACATGATAATCCTCTTGTGGGTGATGCCTCAAACACTTCAATAGCCTTTTCAATAGATCCACACTTGCAGTACATGTCAATTATTGCAGTGAGAACAATGACATTCAACTCAAAATTACACCTCTTTATATAATCATGAACCCATTCCCCATGTTGAAGCGCTCCCAAATGGGCACAAGCACTTAACAAGCTCACCATTGTAAATTCACTAGGCTCAACCCTTTCTTCCTGCATCTTGCGGAAAAGCTCCAGTGCCTCCATTAGCCTCCCATTCCTTACATATCCACTAATCATAGAATTCCAAGTAACAGCTGTTCTTTTAGGCATATTATCAAACAGCCTCCGAGATTTATGAACTTCCCCACACTTAGCAAGCCCCATGATCATTGAATTGCAAGCTACCTCGTCAAGTTCCAAGAGTTCATCAAACACTCTTCTAGCCTCACTCATTAGCCCACTATTAGCATACATGTGCAAGATAGTGTTACTAATAAACTGGTCTTTCTCAAGACCCAATTTTACAACCCTCCCATGAAGCTGAGCTCCATCATGGCCAGCACCCAATTGAGCATAAGCCTTGAAAACAGAAGGGTAAGTGAGGCGTTGGGGTTCAACAGCGGAATACAACATATCAACAAAAAGAGAAATTGCAAACTGAGGGGTCGAGCTCCGAGAGAAGCCTCTGATGATTGTGTTCCAACAATAAAGATTCGGGTTTGGAATCCTGGTGAAGACCAAGTAAGCATAGTTGATGTCACCATATGAAGAGGCACAGAAAGTGAGAACACGGCTTGCAGCAATGTGGTCAAGAGCAAGGCCAGTTTTGATGATGTGGGGATGAATCTTTTGGAGGTCTTTCATGTTGAAGCATTGGTTTTGGAGCATGGTGAGGCATGGGTGCTCAGAGATGAAGTTTGCTATGGAGGGTGACGATGATGGAGGAAGTGCAGAACACAGAGTTGACATTGTGTGGTCACCACCACACTCTGAAACAGAAGAAGAAGATGATGATGATGATGACACGACCAATGTTTATCGGTACACAATCTAATTTCTACAAAAAATAAAATAAAATAATGTATTTAACTATTGATAATTATTCATAATTAACAATCAAAATGTATCAATTAAAATAAAAATTGAGAAAAAAAAATGCTAAGGCATTCCTAACATTACCGTTACTGAGACACCGTGTCAGAAGAACATGAAAAATATCTGCAAGGGCTCCATCAAATAATATATGTGCGCAAATTTTCTCAGATTCATAACAAAGTGTTTCTTTTGGGTGAACAAGAGATAAAGTAGAATAAATAATTGTTCAATTCACGGTGTTTATACATATCCAAGTAAATATTTTTATTTTCTATATGGATTATTAAAATAAACAAACCTATTTAAGGTGCTTTTAAACATTAAAATGTAGATTAATTCCTTCCATTAGACCGATCCATATTAGTAGCCTTCAATAACTATAATGTTTTTTATTCTTAAAAAGTAATTTCCTTTAAATTTAAAAAGAATGGACATTTTTATCGTTATTTATAAAAATCAAAACTACATATACTATATTTCCTTAAATGAAAGAAAAAAAAATTATATATTAGAAACCAAAACAACATTACCTTATGTACAAAAGTTAAAAACATGTCTAATCTTTCATGAAGAATATATTTGAAACAACATTAAAAAATGCGTCTTCATTATTCAAAAAGAACACATCCGGTGATGTAGTTCATTAGAGTTGCTTATTTGAACTTTGTACAATCGAATAACTTCAACATATGTTGTCCATGTCACTTCAACTAACTTTAACAGTGCAACCCAATTTAATGGCATAATTTGTGTTAAAGTAGCTTAAGAAACTCTGGTTGGCGATGGTGTGTGAACAAACTCTGGCAGCATAGGGCTTTCTCCATGGTAACTTTGACAGAAGATAAACTTGTGAACAAAATTTATGTTTGAACAAAATTTACTGCACGATCTGTAATTGGATGAAGTTATATTAAATGGTAAGAATAGCAAATATTGCAAATAATGTTGACAAGTTTTTGTGACATGATGATGCAAGTAATTTGTAGTGGGAATTCAGTGACTCAGACACAAATAGTTTTCACTTGAAGAAAGTTAGACTTTTATGGTGATGGACTAACATGGGACATGGATTGGGCTGCAACATCATGGCCACCGTTCTTTACAACAAATATGGAATCAGTTAAAGCACAAAATTATGAAAAAAGCTGATAGTACAATCAAATGCCAGTAATAATAAGTAACACACTTTCTCTCCTGCACGTAGAAGTCACACTCAAACCACAACAACCCAACCGTGTCACATCTTCATTGCAAACTAAAACATCCTAACTGAAACCAAATACTTTTCTTAATTTTCCCTTCATGCAGGAACATAAAATATGAGGGAAATATTGTCAGATTTTATCTTTGAAAACTGCTTTAGAGAGTGAAAAATGAAATATTTGAAGTGTATTTGACCAAGACTCTTATATAATACAGAACTATTGAATAAACAGAACGATGAGTATAAGAGGAAGGGTTAGAATATGTCATACACAACAGTAAAAAAGAGGAGAATAGAAAAAGAGAAAGCCAAAATGTACACATAAGCACCATCATTACAATCATCACTTACAAGCCCACAAACATAGTCTATTCTTCCTTTACTTCGTTTTCAACCTTCTTCTTCTTCCCCACCTTTTTGCTTCTTCTCTTGGCTTGCACTCTCCAACACTCTCTCCCTCACCACACACACCCTCTTTGCTTTCTTAAATCCTCTCCTTTCTCTTCCACTACTCTTATATATATACTTTTAGCTGCATCATTAGCCCACAGAACAAACATCTTCACTTTTTTCTTCTATACACCATTTACCATCTTTCATCATATCTCCCTTTCTCTTTCATTGATTCAAAGGAACAACTACTATAACTGGGGAGCTACATTGCCGAGCAGGTGCTAAAGAAGAAGCTGAATAGTAAAATCAAATATGGAAAGAACTGTGTTTTACTGTGCAATCTCTCTCCTGGTGTGTCAATTACTCTGTTCAGGTAATACCCTTTGTCTTGTTTGTTCTATATAGTTCTTCTATCTTCTCTCTCATTCTGTTTTTGGTTCAGCTTTGATGCTTCTATTCGAAAATGTAGCTCAGTTTGCTTCTGGTTTAAGATATTGTTTCTTCTCACTGTCTTTGGCTCTCATTTTCAATTTCTTATTCTTTATCTTTTGCACTATGCTGTGTGCTTTTCTCTTTAAACTAATATTCTTTTGGACCCCTTCAACATGTTTTGAATTCTGAAACCACGAAAACGCTTTTCCTTCTCTCAAGTTTGGTATCTCAATTGCTTTATTCTCTTCTGGTTTATCAGTTCAACTAGTATCAGTGTGGATATACATGTTGACTGATTTGGTGCAAATCACTTTTTTTTTTCCTTGATTACTCCATCCTGGCTTCTTTCTGTTGGAATATAGTTTACTAATCCAGTTTCCAACTTTTTTATGGATAATAATTTCTCCGGATCAAAATATTGTCTCTTGTATTATTCCATTAAATACCTGTTCCAGCAATTATAGAGCCACGCACACCATAGAAAAATTTAAACAAGTCCTTTTCTTGCTCATTTTTCTGGGGTTTCACATAGGACAGTTGCATCCAACCTTTCTCCCGTTCCACCGTTTCTTGGAAAGATACAAAGGGCCCAACTGCTTTGACTTCTGTGTGCCTCTCTGTGCATAGGATACCCTACATGTCCTTAACTACCCACATAGATGCCCTATTCAAAGTTGTTGCCTTTTGAAATAACAGAGAGATTTAAGGGACTAAATATAACCACTGGCTTGTTTGAATCAAAAATTCCACAACTTTTCTAATGAATAGCATGACAGGTTTTGTTTTCCATTCAGGGTAAATAAATGCATCAGCCTTGTAGGCAAAATTTGAATCCAGCTATGCTTTTTTTTTTTTGCTCCTCTCTGAAGCAGAAAAGGCTTAAACTGATTTAAAATCTGCATTTGATTTCTGTGTTCACATGCTTTAGACAAAGTAGTACAGAGCAAAAGTAACTGGCTTGTCATTTCAAACACAGGTTCAAGTAGGACAGTGAAGGAAGTACCTGGACATGTGAATGTACTAGGACATGACCAAGTGAAACAAGAATTCACTGTCTCAATTTCTACAGTTCAGAGGGATATTACCACTCCCATTCCTACCATTCCCAACTTAATTCCCACCACCCCCACCATTTCAACATCCCCATTTCTCAATCCCAATTCAAATCCAGACACTGTCTCTCCACCCTCCACATTCCCTTTTACCACTCCGACCACCGTGAATTCCCCATTGTCTTCTGGTGCAAGCTGGTGCATTGCTAGCCCAACTGCCTCACAGACTACCTTGCAAGTTGCATTGGACTATGCCTGTGGCTATGGTGGTGCTGATTGCTCTGCAATTCAACCTGGTGGAAGCTGCTACAACCCAAATTCGATCAGAGACCATGCTTCTTATGCCTTCAATAAGTACTATCAAAAGGATCCTGTCCCAAATAGCTGCAATTTTGGTGGAACTGCTGTCATCATTAGCACTAACCCAAGTAAGCCTTTTGCTGCTATCACTCTCCTTGTGCATTTTTTCAAACATGTTACGTGCATTTTAATTTTAAAACAAGTTGCTGTGTAAATTAAAAGTTGAAATAAAAATTACCCTTAAATATTGTCTCTTGTATTATTCCAACATTAAAAGGTGAACTTTATTGGTAAATGATAGTAGTATTATAGAAGAAAAGGAGACCACAAATTTTGTAGTAGAAGTGTTTGCCAAATTGATTCACAGACATGTAGGATTGTAGGGTCACTTGGGTTGGTAATCAAACACATCCCTGTTCATGATTTTTCGGTTTCATTTTGAACACAGTAGAAAGGCAGAAACTTATTTTATTGCATCTTTGAATAGATTGTAGCCTGTGACTTGGGGTTGGGGGTGTGCAAGAGCTAAATCCATTTGAGTGATGCAAAAGTCAAACTTTTTTGAAACTTTTTTGGAAGCAGCATCCTCAAAGCCTCCTTTATGTATTGTCACAAAGATTTATTGTTCCATTAAACTAACATAAACAACTGTTATCACAAAAAACATGAGTTAAGTGTTGCTGTTTATCACAATTTGTTCATTAAATGTGCATATACAACTGGTGGAATACTAATAGTTGTGAATTCAAAATGATGTAACATCATGCTTTGGACAAAGTACCAGAACTCATTGGTTAGGAAAAATGATTATTTCAAATCATACTTAACCAATTATAGATTTATAAAAATCACTCCCACCACTCACGTGTCCAACCTACAACACCTTCATCTAGTACTGCAAAATCATGTACATTTAAATCTGAGGTACATTTTATGTTTCATTTCCAGCGCACAACACTATAAACCTCAGTATTATTTGGTTGTTGAGAACATTTGATGAATGCATTTATTTGTTTTGCAGGTACTGGGACATGTCAATATCCATTCACTAGGTGATCCTTCCTTGCTCATCATATATAATTATATATACATTTATTTATTCCTTTTAGTACGCAGATACAGTTTCATTTGTTATTATGTTACAACAATTGGAAGAGAAAATATTATCAAATAGTTACTAACTTGGTGTTTGAAACTGCAGCACCAGTACATCAGTGTTGAACACAACAAACTCAAACGGTGCAAACGTTTTTGGTTCAGTGCCAGTGCCCACAAACCCCTCTCCCTCTGCTGCAGCATCTGACAAATTAAATAGCTTTGCAGATATTTGTGTCATTCTGTGGATACTTTCATCTTTGGAAAGAAATTATCTCTAAAATGGTTGAGAGTTGGATGTACTGCTGCTCTGAGCAAACAAATTTTGCCCTTTTACAGGCTTTTTGGGAGACACCAAAAAGCAAATAGTAGCTGCATGAGCATGACCATCAACAGCACATAAATGGTAGAAAAAACATGATACAGAGAAAAGGCAATTTGAGATGATGGACATTTGTAGAGTTATACATTACTTTATGTACATACTTTTTTATTTAACTTTCTGTGTTGTTCACATTTCTCTGTTGAACTGTTAGAATTTAAGAAAAAATAAAACATGTCTTTGAGGTTGCCTTGTCTGTTTAATCACATAGATCATGATCAGATTTTGCTGTCTAAAACTCAAAAGGCTTATCTGCACAGTGACACGGTCAAAGACAAACATTGTTATGGTGTGTTTTACTTTACACATAAATTAGAAACTTGAAAAGCAAAGAGTAATGATTACCTATATCTAAAATATCAGCATGACAGAACAATTTGAACAACTAAAATAACATTGTTTTTTTCCTTAACACACAGATTGATTAAACAGTGTGCATAGTGGAGGGTGTGAACTTTGGTTCTGACCATAGGAATTTGTTCACATGCCATGTACTGATATCTCAGAAAACATAGGTCCCCTACTCATTGTGTTTGTGGCATAAAACTTTGTAGCCATAACAATAATTGAAATTGATGTTTGTGGATGAGTTTGGTGTATTCCCACATATTGAACTGCATGCAGAGAAGGAAGAGGATAAACAGTGGCATGCCATATTCCAACCACTGCAGTGGTTAACTTTTTCAGTCACTACGAAAAACAACCAACAACTCTCTTTACCTTCACCAGTAATGACCTGAACCACCTTCTAGAAACACATGTCAATGACCATCTATGTCATTTGCAGAGGGAAAAAATTAAAATCAAATTGTGTTCAGAGTATAAATAATTATATGAAGTTAATTATTTCTTATCAGTAGATTTGAAAATAGTTATTGTGAAAATAAAAATTCATGGTGTATGATAATTTTATTGTCCTTTCTTTATATTTCGAAATTAAATTTTTACATTCATAAACACCTCTCTCAAAATAAAAATAAAAAATTATTCTTATTTTTTCTAAATAAAACTTCACTTTTAATAAGGATATATATATATATATATATATATATATATATATATATATATATAAAATATAAATAAAATAAATAAAACATAAATATTCAATTATATTTTATCTTTTCCGCTTACTTGAGAAAGTCTGTACAGTAGTGAGCTCTTATATAAGACATTAATATCATTATAATTAATAAACAATACAATTACACAAAACAAAATAAGCTAGAGTTTTAAAAACACTTTCATATGTTCTAATGGACACAAAACAATTCCATATTGCTCTATTCTCTACCAAGATCCCCAAGGGAGGTTTTGATTTGATGAACATACCTGTCACATATCTAGAGAGAAGAAAGATAAATTTTTAAAAAAGATAATATTTTTTCTGAAATGAAATTTAAATAATTAACTTTTTTTTTTCTATTCATAAGCTTTATAATTAGGTAATAAAATAATTGTTCTTCACCTAAATTATACAATTTCTACTATTAAACAATTAACTACATCCATACAGTAAAAAAGTTATTCAATTTGAAATTTTGTTTTCAGATAAAAACAAATACATCTTTTAATCTCTTTGAGACATAGTAATACCAAATTACAAATTTGATCTCCAATAAATTATCTCAATTTAATTCAAAAAGTGTTCATATAATTTATTATAAAGAAAAAATTATACTAATTTTCCAAATACAGACTGTTAGAAAACTAATTATATGTAATATAAGAAAATGTCTTATTAACAACTAATTTTAATGACAACAAATTATTAATCATTGTAGTGACCAATTTAAATGTTAATTTACAAAATAAAAAATTATTGATTACTAAAATAGTCATGATTATAAATAAAAAATTATAGTTAATCTCTAAATTGGTTTTTAAAATTAACTATAAAGATTTTAGTTTGTAAAGAAAATTTGTCACTAAATATTAAATATTAGCAAAAGTTTTCACTACCAAAAAATTTGGTTTATAAGTTAGTCTCTAATTAATTAGTGACTAATTTAACTACCAATTCTATTTTTTATTTTGTAAATTATTATTTAAATTGTCATTATAATAACTAATACCTTTTAGTCATGAATAATTGTTAATAAAGCATTTTCTTGCTTGTTGAGTTAAATTTTAAGATTTTATTTATTTTCAATTCTGAATGAATGTATACACTTTGATGTATGTAAAGTTAATTTGTGCTTAATTTTTACTAAAAAAATTTAAGAGTTATCATAGGTTAACAAAGTTTTTGATAAAGTTTCCTAGGTAAAAAAATATTATTTTATTATTTTATTTTAATTAAAAAATAAAAATCTAATCTGTTTTAATTCTATTTTTAGAAACTATGTTAAATTTGTCAAAAATAAATAAATTGTCAAGAGGTAATTTTCCAAAATTTATAGGTGAGCCTTTTTGTTTATTTATTTATTTACTTAAAAAAACTATTAGTTGAAGTTTTCCAATCACCTAAATGTTGTTGTTTGACTTTTCAAAATATCAATTAATCTGAAAAAGGATTAAAAAATATGACTTATAAAACAAAGAGGCTGCAAGTACGTGAATTAGTTGTAGGTATGGTTAATACTATTATATGACAAATACAAATCACTGCTATAAAACTCTTAAAGAGGCTGCAAGTACGTGTATTAGGTAGAATTTCTTTCATTTATGTTAATTCATGAAGTTTTCCAGAAAGGGATATTAAACATTGGTAAGGAATCTCCTTTTTATAAAGTTTCATGGAAAAGAAATATGTAATTATATTTTAATTTTATTAAAAACAAATCGTCACTATCAACGTTTACAACTGTATCATAATTTTTTTGTGTAATTTTAAGATATTTTAGTTAAAGTACAGTATTAACTCTTGACCAGGAGTACAATGATTCTGTTTGACCCATGCCATGGGAACAACAACGTTGTATTCATATTCAAAGTATACAACAAAAGTTAGTTTTGTTAGGTAAGTTGGTAGCTTTTGGAAAACTAAAAAATAGCTTACCAACACTAAATTATTAAGTTTTTTATTTGATAAACACATTTTCATATATTGTGTTTGACTGCATACCATATAAAACTAGTCGATTTGTTTATAAAAAAATGTTAAATAATTATTTTTTACTATTTCGTATGTAAAAAAGGTTTTGCAATATTTATATATATATAGTAATAAAGGATTACCTATTATTTAATGAATATTATTTTTAAAGTAGTTAAATTAATTAAACCTCCATGAAAATTAGGTGTCCATATTAAATCCTATCCTGGTAATTACATAAATCCTTTGTGTAATTCTTGAATGAATAAAATTAATGTGGCTACCTACCTGTCAACATCACATATACATATATTTGCCTGTGTTTTCCAATGATAATGATAACAAGGAAAAGAAATTACATAGGAAACTGTAACCCTACATATTATATATATATATATATAAACAAATACAATTTTATTATGCACTCACATACAATACAATATCACCCCATCACCCTAAACAAACACAGGTTTAAAGATTAAAAATTGAATAATATGTATTCATGTGCAAAGTATTTACTGTATAGTCTCACAGACAATATACATGACTTGGAAATGATTTTCAAACTGTAGTATTTTCTAACTTATAGTTTCTTTAATACTAGTTTTGATTCTTTTTGATATTTTGTTTCATTTCATTTACCTAGTAATAATAATTTTCTAAAAAATACAATTTTTTAAATAAAAGTTTGGCAGTCTAAATGTCATTTTCTCTCCAAATCAATCACATTCTTAAAGTAATAAATCTGTTTAAATAAATGTTGAATATTTAATACTAATCACTTTAGTTGTGTAAAGAACTAATCTAAACAAATTTTAATAATGTTTATTATTATGGTAACAACGATGTTTGCACTTGTGTTGTACTTGCAATATACTCTAAGATTCGTAAGGCTTATTTACTTCTAAAACATTAGCATCATATATCAGAATCATACTTGTAATATCTAACCAAAACAAAAACATAAATAAGGCAGCAAAGAAAAAAAAGTGTACAAGATGAAATCTCAAAAGATTAGTGGTAACCCAAGTCCCACATCGATTAACACTTTGTTGGGCACTTGTGTTTTTTGACAATCCCTTCATTCCCCGCCAGCATCAAGTACTTATCCCTCCTTGTGAGTGTGGTGCACTCAAATCCCAAAGCACCAGCTAACTGTTTCTGTATAAAGTTTGCAACTTCACAGCTTGATCTTCCTCCAGCACATGTAAGTTCTCTGGGAAGTTTTCCAAGAACCTGAATGTAACAGCTTGGCCTCGGATTCATGAGAAAGAAAATAGGGTCCAAGCATTTCAACCCGCTTGCAGTGGTTCCATAGAACATGCTGACATGAGTATTGATAGCAACAGGCACAATCTCATCAGCCAATTCTGCAAACAGTGAGCTGAACCTCAGTAAATAAGGTTCCCTACAAGTTGTTCCTTCAGGACACACCACCAAATCCCCTTCTCTCAGAAGCCTTTGCATTGTTTCACCATCTTTTGTTCTGTCCCTTGTTAGTCTCACTGTCCTTATAGGGGCTATCAACTCAGACACCTTACTCAAGCTGTAGGTCACTGCAGTCAAAGGCTTTGCCAGACATGTGCTTAGGAAAACAGGATCAAGAAGAGTCCTGTGAGTGCAAACATAGAGAACCCCTTGCTTTTGCTCTGATTTTTCAGGGAGAATCCCTTTGATTTGAAGATTTAAGCCACTCCAAACCCCTAATGACAGTGCCCAACCATAAGGAAGTAGAATTCCCAGAAGGATTCTATAAATGGCCAAAACAATTCCAAATGGAAACCACATGAACATGCACAGAGCTGCTGAGGGTGTTGGCAGGAATGCTAGTCTTCCATCATGAAATATTAAGGGCTTTGGATATTTTTCCCTTGGCATCACTGAGCTAGAGTTGCTCTTGCTCTCTTCATTGTTCACCACATATGCTTCCTGCATTGTCATGTAGCTGAAATCAGGCACTATAACAGACTAAATCAAAACATGTCTACTTAATTATAATCTGTGTCAAGATTATAAAAACAGTTTGTGATAATTGTTTTGGTCACGATGTTTGCCTTTGTGCTGCTGTAACGCAATCATCACAGTCCTAGATGTATCTACAGTGACAAATAGTGATGGTGACTGCAATTCAAGACCCTGACATCAATGCAATAGATTTACAGTATTTTGTGCCAATGAAACTTGACAAAAATGGTATATAACACTTTAGGTGAGCTTTGATTAACCTCTCCTAAAATGGTCTTCTTGTTTATTATGGTTTGTAACAAGAGGTGTTGGCCCTTAAGAGCGCTGAACACGCAAGAAGAGTTAAACAGTCAGACTTACCTTGCAAAGGGAGAGGAAAAGATGATCATGAACAGTAGAGCTTCCAATCCCAATATCAGGTTTTGTGTCTCCAAAGTAATCCTTCAGTGCTCTATGCTTCACAAGTAAACCAGAACCAGAAAGAAAACCACTGAAGTAGCAACCAACAGTGTGCAACTCTGTGCCTACAACAGCACCAACGCTCAAATACTCCTTAAGAAACCCTTCCACCATAACTCTAGGCACACTCGTGAAGACAACTTTAGACCCTGCTGAGGCCAGAACCTCGTAAGCATGAAGGTTGAGATTCTCCAGATAAAACTTGGGTAAAACCGCCCTTGATATACTATCCATGGCATTTGTTCTTAGCCCACAAAAGGTGATGAAAGTCATGACCTTAAGTCTTAGCTCATGGTTCAAAATCCACAACACAGGACAAGACAAAAGCAAGAGGAATGCCCTGAAAATGCTGCCACCTTCAAAGGCAACAAGCATGAAATAAGGAAAGAGAGAGTGGGACCTCAAAAGGACTCTATGAATGTCACAAGCCACAAGTGTCTGTGACTCTCTACCCTCAAAATCATATTTGACAACACTAGGGAAAGAGGAAGGTTGAGGGGGTGGTTTGGATGACAAATACCCGAAATGGAACCCATAACTTTTCATTTTTCTTGCTGCTCTATAGTAAGAGTTGGCAAGAAACTGGTACAACACCCACTCTGCAAGCCTCAGGAGCACCATTGGAAACTCCATGCTCTTTTTTCACACCGTTTGATGAAGATGTGTTTGAGAAGGAACCAGAGAGGCAAGAACAGTGAATGGAAGAAGAAGAAGAAGAAGAGTCAAGAGTGTTTATCGGTGGTGAAGAGAAGGGTGAGTAGGGAATATTTATAGAGTCATTAAAAGGGTGCATGATTAAGTTTTGACTGTAGCATTTGGTTAACCACACTGCTGGCATTAACTTCACCTTCCCTTTTTTTTTTCTTTTCTTTTGTTGCCGTTTATAGCATTAGCTTATATCATCTTTCTTTCATGCAAGTGCTCTCTATATGGTGCCAGATAATAGTAGCTTGGCTACTCCTGCCATAAATATAGTAGGTAGGTTAAAATGTTGGTGACCGCCATGGAGAGCTTTTGTATCTCTTTGAAATATTTCCTCAAGCACACGGTGTGCCACTAATTTTAAATGCCGTTGGAATGTGTGTGAATTATCTCTTTGAAAAACACCCTTTGGTCAAACAAATTTCCTTCCAAAACTTCCATTTTTTTTCTCTCTCCCACAATCCAATAGCAAGTTAGATCACCCACATCTTCGAATCATTTGACTTTCCAAAACCAATTACAGAATCATCGCTAGTCAAATTGCAATTGCTTCTATCATTAAAAACCTGTCGTTGACTCTCAGTTCCATTAATATATTCTCAGCACCGTTTCATTTTATGTTTCTGAAATGTGTTATTAACCGTTTGACTTTGTCATGTTATGCTCTGCACTACCTATATGCATTGCATTCCCAAGGCTCTGAACAGTTACAGGGTTCGATTTTAATTTCCCAACCACCGTTCATCTGAAATAAATCAATAGTGATACACTGTTTGAATGTTATGTTGTTTAATTGTTATGTTAATACTTTTGTTTTTGACAGAAAAATCACTTCAACTTAAATGAAGTCGTAGTTATGAGACAGCAATGATGTGATCATGGTTGTAGCAGAGAAATGAGAAGCATGCATTTGGTGTAAATAACTGTGTTTGTTTGATTAATAGAAACCATGCATGGTAGGTAAAAGCAAAATGTAATGACATGCATTTGGTGCAAAATGTTTGAAAAGCTTGAGGAACTTGTTTTTGTGTGTGAAGGTTAGAACAGCAATTCATGTCACCCTCGTTTTGTGGTTTGGTGAAGCTTCAATCATTTGTTTGATATGGCTGTTCAATGCACGTAGTTTGTATGGAAAAAGGTTAAGAAGATTCACGTATCTATGGCTTCTTCTCGTTTCTGTTTTCTCTTTCTTACATCAATAAGATAAGTTTCTTAAAGATGATTTGTATGAACATAATTGGTTGTTACAGAACCATTTGCAACTCACAAGTAATTGTCTCACCCAAGTTGTCTTGTCCATTCATTTGGATAAGGTCATTTGGATAAAGTCAATAAGAATTTGTATTTTTGTTGGATTAGTTTTAATATTTTTTTTAGTTCATTAAAAAGAGATAATTTATTTATGAAGTTGTATGTACAAAATAAATTACTTTAAAAAAAATGTTATGTAAATAATTGTGATTTATTTAGTATGAGTAACAAATAAAGAATTAAAGAATAAAAAACACAAAGTAATATTTTCTGTATGTTTAGATAGAATGGATCATTGTAATTGATTTTTGTTACAAGAGAAATATCGTTAGAATGGTGGGTAGTAAAATCTAAATATTATTGTATATAATAATGGATTGTTTTTCGTATTTTAAAATTTATCTGATATTAAACATAATTTGATTTTATATTAATCAATTTTATGTTATATTAGTATTTAAAAATGAATATTTTTATGCATAATATAATATATAATACAACTAATAATATACTAGAGAAATGCGAGAAAACAAAATACCATTGTTTTTTTTTTAAATAAAAAGGAAATGTTAATAAATACTATGTAACATAAGTTATTAAAAAAACAAAATATTAAACATATTTATATGTAAACTAAATTTAAACATAAATATAAATACATAGGCTTAAAAAAATACGTCACTTATTAAATAGACAAGTTGTTTAGTAATTATTATGATTTTTTTTTTCTTACTGTGAATTTTTTACTTTGAAATTTAAAATTTCAATAAAACTTGTAGATTTTGAATTTTGAATAATAATCGTATTTATTATAGTTTTGGAATTTGGATCAAACTAGGTGATTTGACCAGTCAAATAACAAGTTTGGAAACAAGCCCAGTAAATGTGCAAACCAAGTATTTACAGAACCAATAAGAATCAGTCAAAAACCGGTCAAACTGATAGATTAAACTTTTCAAATCGTGATTTAAAAAAATTAAATTAAATTTATTATAAATAAAAAAAATACATTTAACAAATTTAAAAATTTCAATGAATTATATTAATTGTAAAATATAATATATTAGTTTTTCAGTTTTGTATTTTTCAAATAAATTTATTTCATAATTAAAATAATTATTATAATACATTTTGTTTAGATTTCTATATTTATTTTGAATGTTGATAAGAGATATAATGACATAAACATATATAAAAGAAATACACGTTTCCCTTACATTTCCGGTATCACAATAGCGTGTACCATGTTGTAGCTCCTGCTTTTTGTTTTGGTTTCAATGTTGAAACAGTAACATAACATAAACCTACCTTCGCCTGTTGCACCCTAAATATTAATATTAAGGTTTAAATATCGATTTAATCATAATTTTCGTTCAGATTTTTTAATTTAGTCATTAATTTTTATGATTTGATTTTAATATTAATAATAATATAAAATTTATATAAAAATTAAATTTATTCTTAATTTTGAAAAAGATAATATTATTTAATTTAAAAAAAATTAAAATTGAATCAAATAAAATTAACAAATATCAAGATGAAATTAAACATTAAAAACTAACTTATTAAATATTAAAAAGTAACTTTATATGTGATATCCACTCTCACAAATAATAATATTGATTTGACATGTAAATATTTTCTTAAAATTAACAAAAATTAAAATAAAATAAAAACACAAAATCACATGTAATAATTATGATTTATCATTCATTAATTATTTAAACAGTATTAATACAAAAATAAATTAAAAAATCTGAGCAAAAATTGTGTGACCAAATAAGTTTCTAAGCCTATTATTAATATTTTTATTTGTTGTTATTTTATAAGTAACATAATTATAATTTTCAAGTTCAAATATTATAATTTTTAAACATAAGTAAAGATAATATATACATAGACACGTGTATATATATATATATATATATATATATATATATATATATATATATATATATATATATTTATATTTATATATATATTTTTTAATTTTTATATATATATATAT
>Ga0099822_1003505_pt1 | contig 20111 bp, 16 predicted proteins | sample CowpeawhiteBW_FD_76839 | JGI IMG/M metagenome (GOLD analysis project Ga0099822, IMG submission 76839) | Root nodule microbial communities of legume samples collected from California USA - Cow pea white BW | ecosystem: Host-associated > Plants > Roots > Nodule | place: USA: California | collected...
AATTATAAAACAAAATAAATCATTTTTCAAATAGTTTTCCAAATAGATTTTTCAAAAAGAACTACGTAACCCTGATTCTCCATTCACATGGAGATACGTAGGAGCGAGGATTAATCCTCGTCGAGCCCAAAAAATCAAAAAAATAGTTTTGTTAATTTTTGTACATTTTTTTATTAATATTTTTGGGGAAAATTAAATATTTTGAAAAAACCACACAAAATTTTTGCACATTTAATTAAAGGTACCGTCTTAGGATGGGCATTATGGGCTGTTAATACCTTCCCCACGCGTAACCGACTCCCGGACCTAAATTCTGGTTTTTCGCAGACCTTGCTTTTTTTTATGGTTTTCCATAGTTTCCTATAATAACTATGGTGGCGACTCCAAACTCTGTTCTTACAAAATTTTATTTTTTGGTTCGTCGTCCCATCGCGATTTTGGTTGCGACAGTCACCTATATCCTAATCATGTTTTCAAATTGAAAAAGGCTTTGTATGGTTTGAAACGAGCACCACGATAGTGGTATTAGATGTTAAGCAATTTTCTTTTATCAAAAGGTTATGCTAGAGGTGTTGTTGATAACTCCATGTGTGAAGAGTCTGTTGCAGCTATGTAGGGAGAACTTGAGATGTCTATGACGTGTGAGCTAACTTACTTCCTAGGGCTGAAAGTGAAGCAACTCAAGCATGGGACATTTTTAAGCCAGTTAAAATACGTTTTTGACCTGCTGAAAAAGTTCAAAATGGAGGATTGCAAAGAGGTTACCACTCCAATTGCTACAAAATGCCTTATGGATTCAGATGAAGTTGGGCAGCAAGTTGATTTAACCAAATATAGAGGATTGATTGGTTCTTTTCTATATCTAACAACTAGTACACCAAATATCCAACTTAGTATATGCTTATGTGCAAGGTTTCAATCCAATCCAAAGGAATGACACTTCAAAGCTACAAAAAGGATTCTCAAGTATCTGAAAGGGACAACTAATGTTGGATTATGGTATCCTAGTGATTCTAAAGTTATTCTTAGCGGTTTTTCAGATTCTGATTATGTAAGGTGCTAATTGGATAGGAAAAGCACAAATGGTACATGCCATCTACTTGGATCAAGCCTAATCTCATGGAATAACAAGAAACAAACATGTATAACACTATCTACTACCAAAGCTGAGTGCATAGCAACTTATGTCAACACCCAATTTTGTCCAACTAAATAAGTAATAGAATAAATAATAATAATTTGGTTTTTCAAAATAAATAAAAAAATAAAAAAAGTAAATAAGTTTTTTTCTTTGGTTTTTTTTCTTTGTCTAAATAATAATAATAGGATAATAATAATAATAAATAAATAAATAAAAATAAAAAAGATATTGTTTTAATCTTTTATGTATTTTCTTTTGAGGTTTTGTTTCTATTTAGTCCAAAATACTTTATATACCCACACCGTTTTTTTCTTGCAACTAACAACAGCCCAAAATTTAATTTTCTCACCTCCACTCTATGCTTTGTCGTTTCTGTTCCAGATAAAGAAGTTAGTCTAATAATTAGAAACAAAATTTGTTCTAATATTTAGAATCATTTACTCTAATTTTGTGTTATGGTTTTATGACACCTCCTTTTTTAGATGAGAAAAATAGTAATATGTTTCTCAAGAATATTTTTTTTTCTAATTATAATTAATTTGTCCTGATCACGTTTGATTTTGTGCTCTATTTTTTTTTTATGATTTTATTCTCATAATGTGATAATATTAAGACCAATTCTTGCCTTTTAAATTTCCTCATAATTAAGACAGACCTTTTTATGAGATTACTTTAGATTTAAATTGTTATGTATATAAACCCATCAAGAAAAAAGAATAGGGGATTTTTTTCTTACCTTGAGAGACCTCTCTTAAAAAACCCAAAAACCCACGGTTCATCTTGCTCTTGAGTTCTTTTGCATAATCTTAAGCACTAAAACCCACTCCCTCACTTTCAAAATATTCATTCAACCACCCCACCTTGCTGCCAGCTTCATCGAAACATTTGTTTTTGTGGCAAATTTTGTTTGGTGCGATTCTTTCGGGGAAGAGTATTGGTAAGATTGTATTAATCTTTATCTACGTTGAGAATGATTTGGATTTGGTCTTCGATGTTTTTACAGCACCTATTAGTGCATATATGGTTTTTCCAATCCTATAACCATTTAATCATTTGCTTTATTATTTTAAACCCTTTAAATCTAAAAGCTTGATTGAATTCAAAGTGTAATGGCAGTTTTGAAAAAGTGGCGCAGGTTTAGTTGTACTTTCTAATTCAATCAAAACGATGATAAATAGGTGGGTCCCATTTTTTAAGTATATATTTGTATATCGTTCATATATTTGAAAAGGAATCATACATTGATGTGGGTTTTGGCGTTGAATGTTAGCTTTTACACGTTTTTCCTTATCATAGTAATAGCTTTTAAAATGGTCCATATTATAATCAGTTTCTATAATGAATTTCGTTTCTAAGTAAATAATTAAAATTCGCTTTTAAAAATAAATACTATAATGATCGTCCGCATCAGCTTAGTATTTTATTTTCCTTTTTTTTCATTTTTTTAAATAAAAAAATAATAATAAAATATGTTATTCAAATGAACATATGCATTGGTCTTATATTTAATGTTTTTGTTTTATTCAACATATTTCCGAAAATTTAAAATATCAACATTTTAAATCAAAAAGAAAAATAATCAAGTTGTTTTCAAATTTTTTTCCTTAAAGTTTTTCAAAAAAACTACATGACCCTGATTCTCCATTATGAATAGAGATACGTAAGAGCAAGGAGTAATCTTTGTCGAGCCCAAAAAACAAAAATCTTTTGTTGCGTCCTTTGAATTTTCTTTGTCATCTTTTTTTATTTTATTTTATTTTTGGAAAATAAACATTTAAACGAGACCACACCCATTTGTATTTTAATTAAAGGTACCGTCTTAGGACGAGCGTTATAGGTGCTAACACCTCCCTACGTGTAACCAACTCCCGTACCACAAATCTATTTTCGTAGACCTTACTCTTTTTTCTATGGTTTTCCATAGTTTCCTATAATAACTATGGTGGCGAGTCCAAACCTCTTTTTTTTATATTTTACTTTTGGTTCGTCATCCCGTCGTGATTTTGGTTGTGACAGTTGGAAATGCATGTGCTCAAAGCATATGGTTGAAACATAAACTCATGGATTATGGTGTAAAGCTAGACAAGGTATCTCTATATTGTGATAATATAATTGCAATCAACCTAACTAAGAATCCAATTCAGCATTCTAAAACTAAACACATTGAAATTAGACATCATTTCATAAGGGATCATATTCGAAAAGGTGAAATTGAAATCAAGTTTGTGAAAACTGAAAATCAATTGGCATATTTGTTCACTAAACCGCTTATATGTGATAGATTGAACAAGCTTAGAATTGAATTAGGTGTTTTTGACATGAAGAATGTGTGTTCATATCAGTTTGGCTTGTTACTTTTATTGGATCATGTGCTTGTTGCATTTAAAATGTTAAATTCTGCATAATTTGTAAACTACTAGTATTTCAGCATGTTGAATTTGCAAAATCAACACATAGATTTCATTTAAACTATTAAAAATTTCATAATTTGTGTTCTAGCATTGTTTCAATCTACTAATCCTCACAAAACAACACATAATTTTCACTTAAATTGGTATAGTGTGAATTTCATGTGATATGAAAGTTTTAGTCAGTTAAATTAGCGAAAATAACACAGATTTCACTTAAAACTATCACTACACCAAAAATTTGTGATCTAGTACTTTTTAGTCGACTGAATTTTTATTTTAATGTGTTGATTTTACTTATGCTGATGTGGATTTGCTCGAATTGATTTTATTTGATTGACCCAGTTAAAGTGTCCATCACATGACATTAATTGGACTATAATAGCAGCAAATAACAGCTATTACATCAACTAAAAATCAACTTTTCATATTGCATTGATCATAAAGTACTTTAATGACTGATTTCTGATGTGCATGCATATGGTATGAACTGTTTTTGAGTTGATAACACATAGAATGCATGGGAAACACATTACCGAATGCTCTGATACAAATTCCATTACATTTAATTGGTTGTGATTTCTTATACTACATTGAATCCATAATATTTGTGCAAATTAATTGACTGATTTTAAAAATTAACACTCTAATTCTATAAATACATGCATAAGCATCATGCATTGGCATTCATATCTGCTAGTAAGAGCCAGACCTATATTCACCATGCCTCGTAGACAGGGAATGACCCCTTCAGATGAGGAAGACTCCACCCCACCTATTTCATCCTCTCCTATTACCTTGAATCATGAAAGGCTTGAAACATGGTTTGAAGGGCATGAAGATAGGAAGCAAATGATCCTAAGGTTGAAGACTTTCTTGAACTTTTGGACAAGATCTATCCGGACTTGGTGAAGGTCTTCTATGCCAACCTCAAGTTCAACAATGGCATCCTAAAATCAAGTGTCAAGGGTGTTGAGATGGAGATCACTAGGCAAACATGGAAGGATGTGGCTGGCCTAAGGCAAATGGGTGTACAAGTTCAGAAAGGAGAAATAACTGAGTGGATGAATTTAACAAAGTCTAATATTTCAACCAATGTGTGCGCAATCAAGGTGAGCAAACTTGAAATTTCCATGTGGGAAGACTTCGTGTGGAGGAAAGGTTGTTAACCATGGCGGTGACCAAGATTATCATGCCTAGGGGGAGCAATCATTGCAACGTTGGATTAAGGTGACTTGGTGGTGATGTATTGCATCCAAAATGGTGTGGTAGTTGATTGGACATACATCATTCGTGACCACATGTTGAAGGCCAAGAGCTTAACTGATTTCAAGCTTCCATATGTGGTTCTCATTTCCAAGTTCATTGAGCCTTTTGGTGTTGATGTGGAAAAAGAGCTTCACAAGTCCATTGGCCTGCTAAACCATGTTTCCACATTCAATATGCACAGGATGGGATTCACCAAGGTAGGCAACACATGGCTAGTTGAAGGAGAGCAAGTTGCAAACATTGAAGTTGGAGCCAATATCATGAAGTGAGCACAAGTGGAGCAAATAAAGAAGAAGATTATCCATAACCCATTGCCATTGAGATCTATCAACACCTTGAGAACACTGGACCTGTATATTCCAGTTTGAGAGGATGGTTCTCAACCAACTTCAAGACTTGAACATGTCACAAAAATGCACATCATGCATATTGCACCACTCATTTTCAAGACCAACTCCACAATGTTCATGATCTCCTTTCTAATGTCTACAACAGAGACAACCCCAGGGATGAGTGAAGAGGATGTCTCATAGGTCATGCATTGCATATTTGTGCTACATTTTGTGTGTTTGTCTGTCTGTTCCAGTATTTTAATAAATTGCTTTTCACTTTGAATTGCCCGATTATATTAGTCTCAGCTTCATGTTGTATTTTTCATTTCTGATTTGTTTCTGCAGTGTTTGTATCCACTATCAGTTGCCTTGATAATCTCCTATGTTACTGCTTTAATGAACATTTTACTCTTTCCAAAATGATATGTGCATTATCTTTAATTTTATGAATCCAAATAGGGAGAAAAAATAGTAGAGTTAAAAATGAGTAAAATTGGGTAAAAATTGAAAACCTGGAATTGAACCTGAAATCTGAATTTAAATCACATTATTAGTGATAGGGGGAGCATATGCATATGTGATATGTATGTATGCTTGTATGCTTTTGCTTGGATATGTATTTGTATATTGGTATCTTGTATACAAAAGCTTTTTCAGGTTTCATAATGGATCTTAGCTCATCAATTCAACTCAAGGATGTTGGCTTCATCAAATCAAAGGGAGATTGTTGGCACAAGCAAGCTTAAAGCAAAGATTTGATAAAGCGAAGTGCATAAAGATCATATGTGGTTGATGAAGATTGATGAAGATCCACTTGAAGATTTTGTTTCAACGTGTATTAAATCGGGAAATAATGTGTTAAATGTAATGATTACATTTTACATCATGTTGGTAGACTATATGACATAGGTTAGATGCCTTGTTAGTCTTTGTGCATCCTTTTTAATCTCTTAAAATGACTTTTAATAAGTTAAAAGGCTTGGTATATATAGTTTCTGGTATAAATGCATTCAATCAGTTCAATTATTTTTCAATCGACTAATTTCACTTAAGTCAAGTGAAATCAATAGATTGTACAAAAAATTCAACCGATTGATTTGACTTAAACCAGATTATATAAGTTATGTTACTAAGAGTTTTTAGTGCAAAAACTTGTCATTCATCAACGGAAAAATCTCTTTGCATTACGCAACTACAACGTGTTTATTGAAGATCTTGGTTGATCTTGAAGGCATTTGGCTTGGGATTAGCTTAAAAAACTTGTGTATGGTTGGCTAGGAGAACCACCATCAGGTTTGGTAGTTCTTGTGCCTCTGGTTGTTTACCTAGTGTGATTCCATGTCTATGAGTGTGATTCTTGCAGGGTGTTAGGCTATATTTTTGTGTGAGTCAAAAATATTGTGTGTTTCTTCAAAAGTGTAATCTTGGTGTGTGATTTGTAAAACTTTTGAATATAGTGGAAACCAGATTGAGGTTGTCCTGGTAAACTGGACGTAGCTCTATGATTGAGTGAACTAGTATAAAAACAATTGTACCATTCTCTTCCCTTCATCTCACTCACTTTAATTCACTTTAAAAACTCAAGAAAACTAAGTAAATCATTCTTTGTTGAGTTTTAATACATTCCTATGTAATCTGATGTTGCATACCTGTTAGGAATATTGATTGGAACAAGTCTTGTGTGTAAAAGTTTGCTATTGGAGTTAATTATGTGAAATTCTACATTTTGCATAATTTCCCAGGATTTTAACCGATTGATTTGAAATTTTAATGAACTGATTCATAGGCTCAAGAACAAATTAGTTTGTTGTTTTATTTTTTAACCGATTGAAAGTGTACTGTTCTATAGCTTTTGCATTTGAATTTTGTGATCTTTTTGATTCAATTAAAATGGGTTTTAAGCTTTCGAAAAACTTTTAAACAGCTAATTCAACCCCCCCTTCTTGGCTTAAATCACCATTTCAAACTAACATCAACATATGGTTGGACAAATTTGAAAGTTGGGGATTGCCACATGGCATGAGCTGGTTAAGCTGATTTAGTGAGTGGTAGGAGAGGTGTAACTTAGTAGAAAATAGGAATGCAGAATAGGTTTTTGGGTGGTCCACTTGAAAAAGGAGTGTGTAAAATACAAACTAGGGGTGCATTTAGCTTATGAATTATTTCTTTCCAGAATTTACTGATTTCGGACTTAACTTGTAACTCAAAACATTTCAAATCCATATTTTTAATGACACAAATTAAATTTCAATTGCATCAACAAACGTTAGAATATCCAATAATATTTTATGCAACTAAAATAACTTTTTACTCCATTTTTATGTTACAAGCTTAATAAGTCTAATAATCACATATCCTGATTAAATCAATATTTTAAGCACTAAAATTCAATTATATCCCTAAATTTATGAATTAAACAAGGGCAAAAATTTGTACACATCACATGTTGCTTGGTCTCTTTTTTTGTCTTTTGCAACTCAATATTTTATTGGTTTCACTCATTATGTTCTAATATTTTTCTTTCTTTTTCTCGTGTTTAGTAAACTTAGTTTTAACTTCTTGCCACGATGTGGTGTTATATTAACACCTTTAAGTTCCATTTTAATTTTTGGTGTGTAACCTTAAGCTTTAGTTACAAGATCCTAGCTAGTGTTGTTTATAAGTGCTATTTAAATTTCTCATTTGGTTTATGATCACAATTATATTGAGTTTTAAGCATTAGTTAGGCCATTCATTTTGTTTTAATTGTTATCCTTCATCTTCCTTGTTAACTTTGCAATTATCAATTTTAACTTTGTATAATTCATGGTTTATACCTTTTTTTGTCTAATTCCTTTTGAGACCAACTGAGACTCAGTGTGCTTCATTTCATTTGAGCTCATAAATTGGGTTAGTTATTACCATTTGACCACATTGGCTTAGTTTCGTTGCTATTTTAAGTTTTTGGTCATGAATTATGTTTATTTGCTTGAGATTAGAGGAGTATTTGTGCTACATTTTGGATGAATCAAATTTCCTAGTTAGTTACAATGCAATTGCCTAGAATTTATTTCATTGTTTTTCTATTTTGCCTTTGAAAAACCCCCTAAAAAAAATTTCTTTTGCATTTAAAAGCTTCATTGCATTAACCATTTCCTTAGACTAACCTAAGTTAATCCTTATTCTACACTAGTAAGAGGATTAGTTTTGTTTTGTTTGGAACAATTTAGGCAACAAAGTTGTCATGAAGATGGTGTTGTTGTCGAAGATGGTGCTAAGTGTTATGAGTTTATTGAATGCTTTTTCTCTTTTCATTTTTGTACATATTTTGTGTTTAAATTTTCATACTTTCTTAGACTTATTCTCTTTACTTGTTGGCTCAAGAAAATTGCTTTGTGTTATTGATCTATGATTTCATTATTAATCTATGCTTGTTATACGTATTTGCACTTGTGTGTGTTCCATATTTTGTGACTAAGTCTAAGGTAAAAGAACAAGATTTGTATACCTTGGACCTTGAAATTGCAAGAACATACAAGAGGCGATATAAACTACAACAAAAAAAACAAAGGGAGTCCAACTGTACTATCTCAGATTCCAATAGTGACACTGGCCACTTTGAATTAGAAAGTTTTGAAGAAATGGTTGCAAGCTGAGAAAGAAGTTGGAATTGGCCAATCCTGATATTGGCTACCAACCCTTACGCATATAATTGCCACAACAATCAAAAGGTGCAGTGAACTAGGAGATGAAGTATGGATTGATACACTTGTTGCCCAAAATTTATGCCATAGTTGGAGAGGATCCTCACAAGCACCTAATGGAGTTTCATGTAGTTTGTTCTACCATGAAGCTAGTTGATGTGCCTAAAGAGCTAGTGAAGATGAAGGTTTTCCCATTTTTATTGTGTGATGCAACTAAAGATTGGCTCTAACCAACATTAATAACCACATGGACTGACATGAAGAGAACATTTCTAAGGAAGTTCTTTCCTGCCTCTAGAACTGCAAAAGTTAAAAATAAGATTAGTGGAATGAGGCAATTGCTAGGAGATTCTTTGAGTATTATGAGAGGTTTAACAAGTTATGCTCATCTTGCCCAAACCACCAGATCACATTACAATTGTTGATTTAGTATTTCTCTAAAGGTTTGGTACCAATGGACATAAACATGGTGGATGCAACAAGTGTTGGTGCATTAATGGAAAAAGCCCTTGTTGCAACAAGGGATTTAATTTCCAATATGGTTGAAAACTCACAACAACATGTTGTGAGAAATCTAAGAAGGGTCGTACAGAAGGTGCAAACTCACAATGTAGATGCAACTGAAAACTTAAGGTTGGAGAACAAATTGAATGAGTTAACTTCCATGGTGAGGCAACTAGTAATAGGCCAACTAATCATTTTACTGATGCAAGCCCTCAACTAAAAGAGCATGCCCATAACTGAAAGAGCCCACCCCTTGGAATGTATCATGTGCAAGCCAATCCATATAAACCACAAAACAACCCACTAGTGCAGGAAAGGAAAATGACAACGGTTATTTTCAACTTTTGGCTTCGGGTGCGCACTTGAGGCATATACTGCCGAGGTAAAAAGACACTACTTTATGCTTCGGTTGTTAACCCGAGATATATTTGAATTGTTACTGCCTCGGTTTCCACCAACCAAGACCTAATGGTGTATCAAAAATAAATAAAAAAAGAAAAAAAATATAGTTTATGCCTCGGTTCTTGTTCAACCGAGGCATATTAGTTATTAAATTATTCAATTCATTATTAACAATACCAAAAAATAACTATTCAATTAGTCGTGAATTCATTATTTTGTACTCGGCCAGAATTTTTATTATCAATAACATATAGATGTGAAATCATACAAACAACTAACAATATAAATGATCAAACCAGCACAACAATCAACGTACAAGCTCTTGGATAGTTTTTTTTTTGTGTGCCTTTTACAAAAAAAAACAAACAAAATAGTATACCTATTTTGGATTAAAAGAAAAAGACCACTATCATCCTTTCATTTTTATTTCATTTATATATTCAGGAAATAAAGAGGGAGAGGGATGAAAGCATATTAGGTAATAGTAAAACCTGAAGCTTCTCAAGGTTTTTTTTTTTCAGTCTCGTATCTATCCCTCTTCAAAGAATACGCCTTGGTCACTGTTCATCTCTTCAATATCTTTTTCTGCATCATCGAACTGGTGAAGAAAAGAAATAACAAACTTACAACTAAATTTAAAGAAGGGCACTAAAGTCAGAAACTATCTTATTCAATATCCTCAATTTTTGGATCAATTTATGGATATACAATAGCAAAAAAATAAGAATTTAGATCAAAGTGAGATAAAGATGGTAATGTGACTATACCTTGGATCCCCGAATGTAATAGTGCAAGGTTTTTCGACTAGATCTAGTATCTTGAAAATATCCAAAACCTCATCAATTTCAAGAAGCTCATCGGGCACGAAAGTCTTCAATAGAGTCCTAATTGGTAGAGAAGCGAGTTCTTTGTAGCGAAACCTCTGAGGAAGAATATGAAGCCTCACAGCTTTGTGAAGCAAAGTCGAAGGGTTGGGGCCAAGCAACATGAAATCAGGAGGAGCAAAGATGGTGGCAAAACCTAAACTACTTGAGTGATCTTTCTTAACATAGTGAAACGAAGAACGAAGCGTAGCCATTTGCACGGAGCAAGTGAATGATGTGGTTCCAGTGAACGGAATGACACAATGGACGTTGGTGATGGTTGCAGCAGCTCCTCGACGGTGCAATGGCAGCGCAACAGCTCCTCGACGGTGCAGGGGAACGAAAGTCGTAGTGGAACAGCGATGATGGTTGGTTGAAGAATAAGAAAATGTAGCGCGCTGGACACCTACTCGATGGTGTAGTGACGATTAAGCGGCACGAAAGGCTGGCGCGTAGTGGAAGAGTGGACCAAGTGTGCGGGATGCTCGAAGAAGAAGAAGAAATGCAGAACACGTTGCTGTTGTAGTGAAAAGATTTGGGTTTTTTTGAATCCTAAGAAGCGATACTGCCTCGATTAATTCGAAACCGAGGCATATTGCCTTCTTAAAGTTAAGCTCATATGCCTCGGTTGGCAGGAAGACCAAAGCATAAGTTGTCTACTACCTCAGTTATAAAAGAACCAAGGCATATTCCTTCAGTGAAATAAAAAAAATTAAAAAATTATGACTTAACTGCATCGGGTAAAAAGCACTTGAAGCAAAAAAGCTATTAGGCCTCGGTTCAGCGGTACCCGAGGCATAAAAGCATGTAAAAATTTTCAAATTCTGGGACAGCGGGAATTGTCAAATTTTTTTAAGCTATATGCCTCGGTTAAAATAGCAACCGAGGCATAAAAGTTGACTTTAATTACAAAAATGCCACTGCGTGTTTATATGCAGCGGGTGCACAGGAACTGAGGCATATACTGCGATGTAAAAGCTCTTAAATGCACTAGTGACCAACAATACAATCCTTACTTCAACACATATAATCCTGGTTGGAGAGACCATCCTAACTTGAAGTATGGACAACCAAAGCAACAAAAACTAGGAGGAACTTTTCCTTATAACCACCACGACAACATGTTCAACATTATGGTAATCAATATCCACAATAGCAACAAAGATATGTTCCTCCACCATTGAGGAACAATGAAACAACATATTTGCCTACTATAACACCCTAATTTTGGAATGTCACAGATTGTTAAAAAGTGATCATGTTTGCCGAAAAGGGATTTTCATTGAAAATGTACTAATAAAAAAACTTTTAATTTGATTTAAATTACATAATTCAAAATGTCATTTTGTCTAAAAAATTCAAATAACAATTATGAACAAAAGAAAATTACATATACTTTAGTATCTTATTTAAAACAACTAAATAATTATAAAAACTCCCGAGTTCACCCCAGCCTCTCATCGATCTACTTCATGCCAAAAGCATTTGCATTATCATCTGCTCCCGTATAACACACATTATACGATCATCGCACATAACACAAACACACCAAACAAACAAGTAGGGGTAACCGTAAACAATGATATTTATAAAAGAAATTCGTAAATAAAACTTGTCCAATAATACTCAATGTCGCATTCAAGTAACACTTAAGCATTATGATCACAATCAATCTTTGGTTTGAACACACAAACCCCAAAATCCAAACCAAACATACTATCACATTCATCTATAATCTTTAAACATAGTGATCATAATCAAGCTTTGGTTTTTCGCGGCCTCTTACCCCACAACAACATCTAGTTTCCTAGAAATAAATGGTTTGATGTGTCCCACTATCGCAGCCAGACTGTCTCCCTTATTCCTCAAGGAATTATGAGTAAAAACATCGATGCATCGCACACTGGGCACTATACTCGCAACGAGCCGAAATAAGGTGAAACATTTTTCCCCTCCTCACTGCTTCACACAAGCCAGAGAGTACAACACTCGAACCAATCCCCTACCACTGCTTCACACAGGCGAATAGGACCCCTTTCCACTACTTCACATAGGTGAAAAATTCATAACTGAGTCTCTAGGTACGGAAAACCTCACATAACAGTTAATTCCAACAAGAGCATTCAAGCATCATGTACATACATCATAGAAGAATCACAAGAACCATACATACATCCAACCATAAAAGAGAAAAAGAGTATAAAAGTTAAGCTTTAAACAATATAGAAAGCAAACTCAGCTTCCCCGAGCTCGTGTAGTGGATCCTCCAAACTACACTTCTCTAGTCTACAAATGTTGCAAAGCCACCTCCACTTGCACACTTGCTGCCACTCTCAGCCCTTCCAAGTCTCTTGGTCTCTTCTCCTCCCCTTTCTCCTTAATTATAACAAAACTCTTTAACCTATAGGTATACCCTAAAATCAAAACGAAGAAGCACTGCATGCATCAATGTGAAAAGGAGAGAGAAATTTAATTTGAAAAAGTTTCGTGGGCCCCAAGAGGAGAGAGAGAAATAAAATAAACATGAAACATTATAGGTTGCGCATGATTCGAACTCGTGCACCACGTTACACCACATATATACATTAACCACTATACCAGATGCTTTCTCAATATATATTGTGCATGAATAAATTATAAACTTATATTGTCCATCCACCATAATTAATTAGTTAAATAAAATAAGAGAATGTAAGCCCTATTTTTAGCTAACCGTGATTGAACCCTTGCACCCAAACAGGTCGAACACATACATGACCACTAAACCATATACTTTTGCACATTACCCAAACCAAAACGCATACTTCATCCACCCATGGTAAATGACCCTATGCACATCAAGGTTTCTATAAGGCACTTGGTAGCACCCACTAGTGTTGACTCAAAACAACCCAACGAATCATGTGTAATGATAATGGAATAAGAGCATCTCGCGTAGTATATGAAACAACTTTCAGACGCGCAAAGCAGAAGACCGAACAATTACATTCGTAATACTTATATGAACTCATGCATTGATAAAGAGAATGAAGACAAGACCTAGCTTCAAACAAAAATAGAAAGCAAAGTCAGGTTAAAAAATAGTAGTATGAACCTCACCCATACATTTTAATATACCCCTTAAAGTCTCATCAACCAAATACAAAAGGTAAAAGAAGAAAAAAGCAATGTCAACTTCCCCTACCTGGACTTGGTTCTTCACTACGCGTTTCTCCCGTAGCCTCCTTTTTCACTCTTTATGTTTCTCCAAATCTCGTTCTCTCCCTCTCATCTTTTTCTCACATTTTAGAAACCCTAAAATTGTTATATCTCCTCCCCTAAAACATTACATTTTAATCTATAACTGATTCATCTTAATCTTTTCTATTAAAATCTTAGAAATAAAACCAAAAATCATTTTTATTTTTCAGTGGCAGCAACGTTAAAAAAATATAGCAGCAACAAAAAATATAGACACGGGATGCTGTATGTTGCAACAATTGTAAAAGGGAGAGAGAAATATAAGGTGTATTTGTGGGCCCCACCAAAAGAGAGAGAGAAAATAAAATAATTATTACACTTGATATAGGCTGCAAAGGGTTTGAACACATACACTTTCGTAAACAACAAACACACGATAACATCCAAACTAGAAGTTTTCTCACTATATATGATGCACCAATAAACTATAAACGTATCAGGCTCACATGATTTAATTGAATAATAAATAAAATAATTTAACGGCCATATTCGAACCCATTTACCTGCACACACAAATACACTCTCCAACCACCAAGCAAATTATTTTCTCATGTTATAATACGCACCACTTAATTATATACACATATCCGTAACATTAAATATAGTATTAAAATTTAAAATAAATAAAACAATAACTTACATCACTTAAATAATAATTATTTCATATTTCATAACTAAATAAATGATTAAAATAAATACAACCATAACTTAAATCATTCAATTAATTATTTCATCATATATCAAAATCAAATAAAATACTTAATTTAAATAAATCCACAATCTCAAAGAAGCCATCAATTTTTTCTATGTTTCCCTTTATTCTAATTTTTCTCGAATCTTACACCTACGCTAGCTCAAACTCAGGGCAATATAATTGTTGTTACTGAAGAATTGGTAAAGCAAATAACCTCAACACCAGAGTGTTAGACCTAGGAAAAATATTTATAATTTTTGCAAGTAATTTGGTGGAACATGGAAATAGTATTAAAGTAAATAAGTAATGTGGTAAGAGAAATGGTTGGTTTGCAAGTAATAAATAATAATTAATAATGCTAATTGATAAAATAAGTGAAGTGTAACACAATTGTATATGAAAAATGTGTTAGCTTGTTGGTATGAAGTGGTTGATGTGATTAAAGGTTGTATGTTTGAACCTTGGCTAGAGCAATGGCACTTTAATTTTTTTTTTCCAATTTTTTTAAAAATATCTGTGGAATATGAAAGGTTGAAGGTAGATTCATTGAATATGGTCACATGCACTATGTTTAAGACTAATTAATGAGAATTCAAGAGGAGAGTTAGTGCATAGCGTCTCAACGTTAAAACCAAATTAAGGTTAATATTTATATTTTATTTTGATTTGGGTAGCTGAATGGTTAGAAAATTTAAGTTAGGATATTTTTTAAGAATAATGCATAGAGAGAGTAGAGTGGAACATAAGTTTTGGGAGAGAAGGAAAATAGGGGTTGTAGAATTTTTTTGCGGCAACGTGTTTGTGGTGTGGGGAGAAAAATCCTGGTGCAGAATTGGTTCACTGGAACTAAAGCTGGTGATAAAAAAATTTCTAGATAAGGGGAGCTATCCAACTTTCTTAATGGGTGTAATCGTTGAATAATTGTTCTTATTCCATGAATGTTAAGATGATATTAAGATATTGGTGGAATAAATTTCTTTTGGGATTAAGGGTACAATATAATTTTTTTATGATCTATTCTTAATTTTTTTAATGTTGGATGGAATTGAAATAGTTTAGGTTGGAGAAATTATTTAAGAATAAAATTGGGCATAGTTGAGAATTTGTATGGTGATGTGATCATGGGAAATTCTATTTTTTTGTCCAGATTTTTTTTAAGTGCAAAATTTTGTTGGATGTGCGTTCTAAATGTGTATTTCAAAAGAGTGAAGTGGTGGGTGCAAAATTTTAATTTTTGGTTGAATTACATGAGTTGTGGTTGGGAGAAAGGAATAATTTGTTAAGTGCAAGATTTTTGTTAATTTTGGGGTTTCAAAGAATTGGTTTTGAAATGTTTTTTTTTTTTTTAAATTAAGATGTATGAGTTGATTGTAGACCATGTCGATCTTGACACGAAGAATGACAATTCTCTGTTCCTGAATACCAAATGTGTAAATAATATTAGTTTTTGTTAGGTTATAGGTTTTTGGAAAATTTTTTGTATATGCCAATATTGGGAATTTTCTATTGTTTGGCAATTGATATGATTTTGGAATTAGCATACCCATCCCCATACCCATAGAAAAACTTCATCCCCATCCCCATACCCAAACCCAACGGGTATCAAACTTTTGTCTCATCCCCATTCCTACCGAGTAACATGTATATTCTCGTACCCATACTCGTACCCGTTTTCTTACTGTTTCAATATTAATTAATTATTTTTTATAAAATAGTAAAAAATTATGGTAAAGGAAAAATAATATTATTAAATATTTAATATTAAGAGGATGGTTGTTTCTTTGATATTACATATTTAGAAAAAAATTATATTGTATACATTTCAAATTAAAATAACAAATAAAATTTCATAAGAACCCAAACATTTATTAAATTTGCAAACATTGATGAAACCTAGTTAACAATTAAAAAAAATATAAAAGGAAAACAAATATTCAAATTAAAATATATTTTGAATATCTGTTTATTTCAATTTTTTAAAATTTAATGAATCTTTTTTTAATACACTAATAAAAGTTATAGTACATCACTTGATCAAAATAACAAAAATAACAAAGATTAAACTAATAATAATGAAATCTTAACATAGATCTTGTATCTTTTGAACTTCAACATATGTTGGATGGTGATACAAAAATTCATGACAATCACATTAAATTTTTATATTATAATAAATAAAATTTATTCATACAATTATAATGACAAAATTACAGTATGATAATGGGTTAGGAAATAAAAAATAATTATATAAAATATATAAAGATAGTATTCTACATTATAAAAATAAACAACAAACAAAAATATTAAAAAATTATCAAATATGTGTTTTAGAAACAATTTGAGAGACTGCTGAATGAAATTGTACAAAGGAAAATGTTCCTACGGAGAACAAACAAGAGATGTCAGACACAAATATCACCTTACCACAATCTGCAATCCCTCTAGTAGGCTTCCTCTCGGCTCGCATATGCTATCTGCTAGTGTTTCGGCTTGGACCCATGAAGGATTACCTGCAGAGAAGACTCCGATGATCAAGTCAGCCAACAGATACTCAAAAAGTCAAATCTCGTGATTAAGGGATTAATGAATGTGTACCTTTAAATGATAGGGTCCATGCGTATTTATAGCTTATTAATTACGTTTGACCTTGTTATGGGCTAGGTTATTGATTAGGTCGTAGGTGGGCCTGGGCCTGGCCTGGGCCCCCTTAATTCAATGATTGTTGGTCGTAGGGGGTTTGTCTTTATATTCTAAGTCTGGAATAGCCGTAGATGTCATCTTGTCCTCTGAGTAGTCAGCCTGGTCTGCCTATACTCGTCCGTTGATTTGTCTGATAACTATTTGCATCGTTGGGGGTTGTGTAGGCGGATTTTACTGTTATAGTCATGTTGGGTCGCCTAAGTGCAGTACACCAGTCCTTCAACCTGTGTAGGTATAGCTATAGCGATAAAGGATGAGAAGTGTGAGCATTTTTGTTAGGCCGCCTAGGTGCAGTATACCAGTCTCCCAGCCTTTAAGTGTGATGAACAATGTTAAGGCTAAAGTCTTAATAGGTGGTGGTAGGTGAAAAGGTGCAGATGTCAGGGGTCTAATCAGAAGGGTTTTGGGTCGTCGTTTGAAGTATTGTGCTTTTCGTGTGCGTTTATAAGTTTTGGTGGGAAGGAGTTGTAGCAGTTTATATCGTTGTTTATAAATGAGGATGCTGTTGAAAGCTTGTTCACGTTGGCTCATTTGTAAGAAATCTGAGAGTAGTAATCTGTTCTATGTTCCTGCGGCATCTTACTTATTAAAAAAGGTATGTCTAGTACTAGCGATAGTATGTCATTATCTACATCGAGTAATGGGACAGGGAGGATTCTGATGGAGACGGTAACTGATGTGAGGAAAGACCCTCCAAAGGAGATAGCAGAGAGTAGCTGGCCAGCTAAGACCGATTGTGAATGGGTCGCTGTAGATGTTCGAAACCAATCTTCATTATTCAAATGGTCAAGATTGCTTAATTCATGGCTTAACTGTACTCTTGTCATAGGAAGGGATGTAAGTCGTGATATAGTGTCTTTGGAGCAGGTGAGTGTTGTTGAATGTGTCTGTCATAGCCAAGAGGGAGCGATTGAGAAGTTTTTCTACATGTATATGTACCATTTTTCACAATTGCACGTGAGGCTACCGTTCGATGACTTTACCATGGGGATACTTCGTCTACTAAATGTTGCCCCTACCTAGCTACATCCGAATAGCTAGGCGTACTTGCAAGCCTTTGGCGTTCTCTGCCACTCGTTATACATGCAACCTTCTCCGTAGGTGTTTTTGTATTTCTATGACACAAGGCCACGACAGCCGACAACGTGGTTATCTTTGGTGAGTCGGCCAAGTATAAGCAGAGTGGACGCGTTCACCCAGTCGTTCAAACATTTCAAGGATGGATTCTTCAAAGTAGTAGTGAAAGAGGCCAGGAGATCATATTTCTATAACGATGACGGTAGTACTAAGTTCCCTTTTAGTTGGACCGATAACCCTTGGCGGTATAAGGACATGAAGATTGAGAAGTTGGTGGTGGCGGATAAAGAGGTGGTGGAGACGCTGATGAAGTTTAATGATAGGCTGCCCACTAAGGGCTTAGTTAGGGTTTATAATTCGGTTCATCTTATTGTTGATATTGAAGGTATCTTTTTGTAATTTTAAGTGTTATAATGTGTGTAAGTTAACTAACCAGCATTTGGTGTAAACAATGCATGGCATATGGCATAACTTGGGAAGAAGAACTTGATGCTTTTTCAGACACTGAGGAAGGAAAAGGCGGCGAAGGCAAAGGCTGTCGGGAGCACTAAGGATATAGAGATCAATTTGTCGGAAACACTGGTTAACTCCATTGATAACATGGAGTCGAATGCCATGGTGAAGGCTATGGTAGAATTTAGTAGTAAGGCGTTAATTTTGGGTCGTAGGGTTGGTAGTATCCTGCAAAGGGAGTTGAAGGATAGGAGTCGGTCAAAGGTAGATGAACTGCAAAGTCCAGTGGATAAACATGTCGAGGAGAAAGCGGCCTGGGAGAAGGAAAGAAAGGAATGGCTGGAGGAGAAAAAGAGGCTGGGGACTTGGAAAGTACGCTACTTGGACTCAGAGAAGAAGTTGAAGGGTAGGGTTGCAAATCTGGGGGCTGATTATGACGAATTAGAGGAGAAGCATGATGGTTTGGAAGTTGAGTTGAAGGACCTTAAAGGTTGCATAATTCAGGAACATATCAATGGGTTTTAGAAGGTCGTGAGGCAGGCGGCCTTTTCTTTCAAAAACGTAGATGAGTCAGATTCCAGATTTGATGTGGACAAGAATGTAGTTGATGGCCAACTCATAAGTGAGGTCGAGACTAATGCTGAGGAGGAGGTGGAGAGGGTGGCAGTCGATGAAGATGTGAATGATGAGGAAAAGACAGCTTAGAATATAGGCTTTATTCGTACTATTTGTTATGAATTCTACGTCTGTAATAACCCGTACACTATTTTTTCTTTCTTTTAAATATGATGCATGTTTCCGATATTTGTTGCGTTGGTTGATGACGATAGTATATTGTGTAGGAACGCGATTGTTGAATGCTATTGGTATGGATTTGTTACGTATTCGATATGTTGTTTTAGTAGGCCATTTTATTTGAATAAGTAGTATTGGCGTTTGTAGATTTATTTGAGTCATTTTGTGTGTGGAAGTTATAAGTTATACTTAAGCGACTGAAAGAATATAAAAGGGTGTTCGACCTAGGTCGCTTAATTGTGATGAGGGTGGGGAACTTAAGCGATTAAAAGCATATAAAGGGTGTTCGACCCAGTCCGCTTACATATGGTAAAGGGGGGAAACTTAAGCAATTCAAAACATAGAAAGGGTGTTCAACCCAGGCCACTTACTTGGGGTAAGGGTGGGGAACTTAAGCAATTAAAAACATCTAAAGGGTGTTCGACCCAGGCTGCTTACTTGTGGTAAGGGTGGGGAACTTAAGCGATTAAAAACATATAAAGGGTGTTCGACCCAGGCCACTTACTTGTGGTAAGGGTGGGGAACTTAAGCGATTAAAAACATATAAAGG
>Ga0099822_1003510_pt1 | contig 20104 bp, 9 predicted proteins | sample CowpeawhiteBW_FD_76839 | JGI IMG/M metagenome (GOLD analysis project Ga0099822, IMG submission 76839) | Root nodule microbial communities of legume samples collected from California USA - Cow pea white BW | ecosystem: Host-associated > Plants > Roots > Nodule | place: USA: California | collected...
AATAAAAAAAAAAAAAAAAAAGATAAATAAAACAAAAACCCAAAAAAAAATCAAAAAAAAAAAAAATAAAAATAAAAAAAAAAAAAAGAAGTTATAATATCATTGTGCTATTTCTTTTCTCATTCATTAAAGAAGAAAAACATACAGAATGTATATCTTCTTCTCTTTTCTTTAAATTTTCCTCTCTCTCATTTTCTCCTTTTCTTCTCCTTTTGATTTTAGTTCTCGTGGCATTCACAATCAAATTCAAACCTCTAAACAAAATATAAAAGAAAAACATTTCAATCTGATAGAATTTTGAAACAAAATAAAATCAATTTTTCTCTATAATCTTTGTTCTTTGAAATTTAGTTTTATGTGTATAATTCATATTTTCTTGGTTAGTAGTTAAGAATTTTGATTTCATCATCTAGATTCTCTTTTAATATTATATTGTGGTTGTTTTGGTGTTAAAATTGTTGGTGTTTAACATGACACCTTTTGCCATAGCCCCAGAAATTTGTTCTCAACTTTACACACAACACATATGCATTCTCAACCACTCTCATTTTATCTTTTCTATGTGCACCCGACACATAATTACAAGTATCCAACCCTAATTTGTATGTTTTTCCTTTTCCTAAATCTAACATAATGTAAAATTGTTTTCTAACATAAAATTGTAAGATTTTATTTTATTTTTTTAATAAAGTTAACAAGTTTTAGATTGAGTGTCTAGAATATTTAATTATTTCATTCTTTTAAGATTTGATATCATTTTTTATCACTACAAAATGAAATAGTTTTGATTTTGTTCATGAAGTTTTTCTTTAATTTCCATCCATCCATCCAAAATTTAAAATCGTTCTTTAATCTTATCATCAATTTACGTAGAGTTAGCAAATTGTAGTTTTGATTTCTAAATGTTTACTGATTCCTATCTCTCTATTTGAAACTTGGATTATTATTATTTTTTTCATTACGCATAAAATTGCGCAAATTTTGTTAATCCCTCTGGTTTTAAAATTTAGTTAAATGCGTTGCGTAATGCTAATCATGTAACTGACATGTGAGTGGGGAAGTATGACATCATTAAAGATTAATTGGAAAACATTAACGCAAGAAAATACTAAATTAATATATTGTGATTACCACATTATCTTTTTCCTTTCATTGTAAATGATCAGAAAATTTAAAACATATAATAAAGATATAACGTGAATTTCTATTATATGAATCATTCTTAAAAAAGAAAATTTTGTCAAAATTTTTCAAAGAATCAAATTAACAGAGTAAACACGTTCATATCAAAAGAATCAAATTTATTTTGCAATGATACATTGGTTATGTTTGTGAGGGAATTTGCAGACAAAGTCCAACTCATGAAGGACAAAAACCAACACCAAGGAAGCCATAAGTACTGCCACTGGACCCAGCATCCACAGCATCAAAGGAACAGCAACACAAAGTACCCTACTTCCGACAAGAGCTAAGGTGAACCCTCTTTCTAATATGGTGTGTGTGTAACCCCCTGACAAAAACTCCCCATACGCATTCATCAGAAAATTGGCATCGATCAGAAACCCTATCGCCATGGAACTGAACATGAAGCTCATCACCAAACAAATTGACGTTGATCCATACTTCAAAAGAAAGGTTTTATCCGACTTAGAACCGAAAAATCCACTGCTCAAGAGATGGCTAGCATTGTAGGTGTTGTTGCTCAAAGCTGCCAAACCCAGGTTAATCAGAATGGTTATAGAAGCTGTGAGTATTGTAGACATAAGAGTGTTCCTCAAGCTTTGCACTGTCAACATAGCTTTGCTTGCATCACCCTTCACACAAATATATATCGTAAATTAATCTTATTTCTAGTCGATGTAAGATTTCTAACGAATTATATCATTCCAATGAATGTGAGAAAAATATGCACTTACCTGATTTAAGTTAAGACTCCAAGTTGTTCTTTTGAGCTTGTCGATTCCGTAAGTTGTGCGCGAAGGATTGTTCTTGATGGTGTGGCAGAGATAGACATGGTAACTCACTGTGATGAAGAGGCTCAAAGGGATGAAAATGGTGTCCAAATAAAGAGCCACTCTCATCTTTTTTCCCTGTTTTGATGAAGAAAATAAGGAAGAAAGTTTGGTAAGAATGAATGACACATGAGATGTGTGTTTTTATAATGGGGGTGTTGTGTTAGAAGAGAATGTGAATGATGCATGAAATATTGTTTTTAATTGTTGTTAGTGCATGCTACGGCTCCTCTGCAAGTGGAAATGATATAATGGACACCAAACTCGATGTGGGGTTTGAGTCATACGTAACTCATACATATATGCGTCAATACCTAATTAACATGCCACCACATCCAATTCAAACCAACCAATTAATTAATCACTTAATTAGATATTCATAATGTGATTCGAAACTATATATAATCAAAGACATAACCTTATAATCTCGATGAACAATACATAATAACAATTCTTTTATCTGGCAATTTATCATATGAAAGGAAATGTTTGAATATATAGCGTGACAGTGAAAATTAACTGCTCAAGACACATTCATTTAATTGGTAGTCATCATGTAATTAAACACTACAAATAGGAATAATTATTAATCTAACGTTGGTTGTTACAATATGGATCACCATTTTAATTTATTTATGATTCAAATTTATTTACTTTCCTTAATAATTTTAATTTATTTTATAAATTTATTTTGTGTTTTTTACATTTTATTGTAATTTGTGTAATTCGTTTGTTATCGCCATCATTAGTATCATTCCTTGATTCACCATTTTAAATTTGCACTTCATCCATTGTAACTATGTTTCCATTTGCATAGTTACTACAAAACCAAAAAAAGAAATAAAAAGGCAAATGGTATTAGTGGGAGATGCATGAAATTTTAATTGAAATACAAGTGAAAAATAAGCAATTGCTATATTAAATTGATCTTCTTTGTAGAAGTGTAAAGAAGTGTAAAAGCAAAACATCTTAGCTAGATTGAAAAATAAGTGTTTGCTAGTTTTGCAAAAGAAAAATTTATATCAAATCGATTTAGTTTTTAAATAATAGCAAGACGATGATTTAAACTAAATCTTAGAAAAACAAAAAGCTAGATTTTAAATTTGAATCGTTACTTCATCCTGAGTTTTCTATTTGGGAACAAAATATTATATGGGTACTGCAAGAAAATATCTCATTAACAATTAATTTTAGTGATAAAAGAATGTTAATCACTATAGTGATAAATTTAGATATCAATTTACAAAATAAAAAATTATTAGTTACTAATATAATCACTATTATAAATAAAAAATTATAATTAGTCTCTAAATTAATTTTTAAAATTTAGCTACAAAAATTTTAACTATCAAAGAAAATTAATCATTAAAAATTATCTATCAAAATTTTTTCTACCAAAAAAAATTAATTTCTAAATTAGTGTCTAATTAATAACCAATTTAGTAATTAATTATAATTTTTAGTAATTATTTTAGTAATTACTAATTTTTTTATTTTATAAATTAATATTTAAATTAATTGATTAACAATTTTCTATCGTTAAAATCTTAGATTCAAATTTCTATTGCATCTCGATTTCAAATGTGTTGAATATATATGTTCGACTTGTGGACAATGCGACTGGTAAACGCGTTGGAGCAATGGGAAGCAAATAATGTTGGTAATTTGAAAAGAAAGGGGTTTGGAATTCGCAAACATATTCTAAATTATTTCAATACTTACTCATTTTAATTTTACCGATAAATTAAATAACACCCATGCTTCTTATTTTCCCACCGACCTCAATCCATAGGTAATAAATAGGTTTGCATATATCTCTTTCCTTTTGTCAATAATGACGATGCATCTGAAAATTTTAATAGATAACATAAATTTACGTACCAACCTTATTCTGTTAGTAACTATTTATGAGAAATTGAGTTTTTTTCTTCTAGCAACAATAAATATATAAGAAATTGTATTATATAAGAATGAATAAACTTTTAGTAAAGATTAATCACTATAAAATTCATTGACTATGCAACTTAAATAATATAAAAAAACTTTTTAAAATCTATTTTTAAAAATTTACTTTTGTAGTCGTTTATTAATATATATAAAGTTCACATTTGGTTACCAAAATACCATTATGCCTTTTTTTTTCGTCTTTTTCTAGTCCAACAACATTGAAAGTGCGACCTGAATACCTTTCTTTGGCAACTGGTGTATATATATATATATAGATATATATATATGAGATAAATAAACCTAAGTCTTATAATTAAAAATTACTAATTGAGATTAAATTTAATTAAAGTAACCGTCATCATTATAGTTGGGTTATGTGGAATTACTTCTTCATGCAACATGCTCCATTTTCTCCACCACCATTTCACTTTAAAGTGTGTTTATATATATTTGCCTTATTTTATTGGATTTTTCTATTGCTTTGTGTGGTGACATCATTTTCAAGTATGGATTTTTTTTCACTTTTTACTATCTTGTAATTAAACTTCTTGACGTTTATACAGCATACATTACAAGAAATTTTAGTTTTTTATCGACTAAAATATATCCGTCAGTAAAGTTTTGTGAATCATTTCAAATTTTTTAGTGTTACGAGACTCTATTAATGCTCTAAAACATCTTACCGATAATTAAGTGACACTTATTCATTATATATATAATTATCATAACATTGTTTTAGTTTGATTTGAATTTATGTTTTGGATATGCAATCACTGTATTAAATACTTTTAAAAAGAAAGTTTCACTGCTCATACAGATCTTACAATATTCAACTGAAGATGTTTGTAATAATCACCACTTATTCATGGATTTTATCATTTATATTTTTATGCAGTTTTTCTATTATTGTTCATCACTTTATCGGTGGATGTATAGTTTTTAATTTACATGCAAATAAACAATTCGAAGTGAACTAGTGGAAGGATGCAGACATTTTATTTTATGCCATATTTGTTTGCATGTGAATGATTGTAGCTATATCTACAATTTTATAATATTGTGCTGAACCAATAAACAGTCTAAAAAGATATAGTTCATAAACTAAAATTTGTATGCATACAAATTAAAAATAAAAAATTTTAGAAAATTTAACCGAAAAACTTAAATTATTATTTTTAAATATAGTTTTATTTATTTATTCTTGTAAAAGTATTTACATATATTTGTGGAAACATAGCTTTGTACCAACAGAAAGCCTTTGCATGAACCATAGAAAAGTCCACCTTAATGGTTTGAGATGTGACAAATTGTTTCGTATAGTTTACGTGGAATGCATATTACATATTGTATTATGGTTTGTTATAGTGCATGTTCGGAAAATTAACAATTTTTTATATATATGGTTTTAACGAGTGATTAGCTTACATACCAGATATTGAATGCTTTTTGACGTTACATTTGTCATGATTTTCTATTTAAAAAACGTTTCAGAAAGGAAAATGAGTATTTAATTTCTAAGCAATATAAAATTATTAGATGCAGTGACAATATCTATTATTTATTATAATATGAAAGAGAAATATATAAGAAAATTTATTTTAATTTTAAATTGATTTGTCCTAAAAACGAAAATATATTTATATACTTTTTTTTATTAATTTTATCCTTTTATAATTTCTAATTAGTGGATCATTTGATAAATTATTAAAAAATAACTTATATTTAAATTAGTAACTTTTTTACATTAAATTTTCATTTCTCATTTTATTTTTTTATAATTTATAATTAATTAGTGGTTTATTAAATTATTAAATAATAACCTATATTTAAATTACTAATGAATTTATATATATATATATATATATATATATATTATAATTTATTATCTACTAATTTATATGTTATATTTATTATAAATTATAATAATCTATTGTCTATTATGTATCATAATATAAATAAAAAATATTAAGAAATTTATTTTATTATCCATTTTATTTCTTTTGACAAATATTTCAAAAATTAGTTTTTTAGTTATTTGTGTATATTAATTTTTTTTTATTTTGGTGTCACATATTCATAAAGATTAATTTATCTTTTTATCTATTTATTTTATTTTTAAGTTGATTTTTCCTAAAAATGAAAATATTGTTTGTTCTGCAATATTTTTTTCTTTTATGCATTCAAAATATGGTACTCATAGTTTTGTATTTGTTTAATATTGAAAAGAAAAAAAATAAAAAAAATTAATATAACAGTATGATTTTCCTTTTTTCTTTTTTTTTTTCAAGTCGTTGTAAAACCATTCCCTTGTAATGGAATGGATTGAAATGCAGTTTAGGAGTTTAGGAATTGAGTTTTGTATAATAGGTTGTAATGGACAATGATCTAAGAATGACATATGTATTAAGAAAGGAACAATGTCAAATAAAATGCATCATTTAAATAGCAATTTTATTATAATGATAAATAACATATAGGAGTTTAAACAATAAATAATAATGAAGTAAATTGGCGAGTTTGAACGATCAATAATTATAAAATAAATTGAATTTTAATTATGATCTACCAATTCTGTTTTTTAAGTTTCATCAATTTAATCCTTTAAAGATAGATTCAATAAAACTTCGATGCTGATATTTTGTAAGATTAGACACTTATTCCTTCGTTTTCTAGATGTATAGTACTAAATATCCGTTTATTATTTTCTGGAAATTCTCCATTGATGATGATAACACCCAAAGCAAGAGCAAATAGATGTCTGAAATTTTGATTGAAGTTCTTATACAGTAACTTTTATCTATTTATTTTAGATTAAAATACTTTATTGATCTATGTTTTTGTTCAAAAATCTCAATTATGTTTTTGTTCAAAAATCTCAATTAGGTTCTAAGATTTTTTTTAGTCTCAATTAGGTTCATATTTTTGAAAATGCGTAACAATTAGGTCCATTTCGTTAGTATGGTGATAACGGTGTTAAGAATATACCACGTGTCAATTCCTCATTTTTTTTTATTTTTTTTATTTTTTTATTTTTTGAATTTTTTTTTTGAAAATTATTCACGTCACATGTTACGTCAATATTGTAACTTTGATATAAAAATTAAATTTGGTCTAAATTTTGAAAGCAACAAAATTTGTCAATTTTAAACAAAATTGGGACTAAATTGAACAAAAATAATAAATATAGGGACTAAATTGAATGTAAAATATTAGCTCTGACACATGACACGCTGTTGGGTTGACACGTGGACATTTAAAAAAAATTTAAAAACCACACGTGGTAACCATTGTTCATGGTAATTAATGATTTAAACAATAATAGCAAAAAAAGAACAAATTGAACAAAATTGAAACTAAAAAAGTATTTTAACCTTTCTGAATTGTAAATAAGGCCCAATAGTGATTTAAAGGGGAGGGGTGGTTTTGTTCACCTCTGCATTAAAGTTTTCAAAATTTAAACGTCACCCTCTCTCTTATTAATGAAACGAATTCACCCCCAAATCCCACAAGCCTCACTCCTTCTTCTGTCTCCTACGTTGTGGTCAGTGTTCATTATTCTTGTCGTGGTCTCATTCTCCTACGTTGCTCTCTCCTCTCTTCTTCTTCTTCTCGCCTCCTATATTCCTCAAGACACTAGATTTAACAGGTAAATTCCTCTTCCTCTATGTTTATGTTTTGCTTGAAATGTGCTTTGCTTGCCATGTTTACGAATTTTTTTAGTTTATGTGAGATTTGTTGAAACTAGGAAATCAAAACTGGAAGTCGATTTCTGTAAGCCAATCAATATTCGAAGTCGACTTTTGTAAGCCAATCAATACCGAAAGTGAAGTTCCTTAAGAGAAAAACACCAGAAGCAAACTTCCGCAAGGGAAAAAACACATTTAAAACCATTACTGGAAGTTGACTTCATAAGGTTAGTATACGCACTGCATGTCAAGTTCCGATGAAGCAAATGACAGATGTGGACAACATTCCACAATCTTTAATACATGTTTCCCTTATATGCATCACTGATTATACTATTTTCAAAAGACGCCTTGATTTCATTATGTTGGAGAATGATGGCGTTATGATTTGCATCCCAACACGAGTATAAGTCTCTCATACTGCTTCCCAAAACTTTCTTCAAGCTCTAGTGGGCAGACTCAACCCTGTTAGAATTAATATAAACAATATCATAAGTGTCCTAAATGACTAATCTAATCTAAATGACAAAATAACTAATCTAAATGACAAAGAAACATACATGTTTGATGTTGTGTCCTAAATGCATTACTCGACTTGTCCATGCCTTTATAAAAGATTTTTTTGTATAGAATTATCCAACTTCAATTGACATATTCATATAATAAAGGCCATGAAATACAAACATGACGAAGGTGCTCAACACAATCAGTGAAGGTCGACTCATCTTCACAATACATTACATTTTCCCATGCTTCCATCACAACATCACATGTATCAATAGAATTGACTAACATTTTGTACTTTGCTTTGACATTTTTCTGAATGTGGAGTCGACGGAGGAAATGATAACAATCATGAAATACAATGGCAATAACATTCATCAAAGCAAGATTTTTGTCGCTCACAATTACTTGTGGACCACCCTTAGATGTCATGAATAATCTTTTAAGTCTTTCCAAAGCCCAAATGAAATTAGATTGTCGTTCACTAGATATGAATGCAAACCCAACAAAGAAAGTCAACCCTAACTATCTTAAGTAATGGCGATCAATATTTGTTGGTTTTGTAGGTGGTATCCATCAAGAATACAATATTAAATGCATTAAACAATTTCACCAAATTGGGTGTCCAAAATAAATCACTAACCACCTCAGATTCGTCTTGACATCTACTTTAGTGGATGTTATTGTCACATTCTAACTGCATCATCAAATGGTGTAATTTAGTTCTTGAACCTCTCACCGATCGTTTATAAGTGTATATTGTATTATATATTTGCTTTATCGTTGTGACATTACACTAATTATTTTCTTTGAGAGTGAGCTGAATATTTGCAGGTTTGACTTGACTCTTAGACATATCAACAAGTAAGGAATGCTCATAAGATTTTAACCTCCCAGCAAATAGTTGACCAACTAAAGTCTGAGACAAATCATGGTTATGATATCCGCATATTACCTTCAACATCCAACCATCTTCATTACTAATTCGTTTGTCTCTTAGTTTAAATGGACAATCACATTTTCTTGTGCCATAAATACTAGGCTGAACATTATATTTGTACTTCCTCTCCTTACCACCTCTTTCACGGCCTAACACTACATACGTTTTTCTCCCAAGTTGACCAGTACTTTTGTCAGATCTTATAGTGACAACAACAAAACCAAGATCAAATATTACCCCTGGAACCCACTGAATCAACTCATTTCGTGTGGGAAATATCTGCTTAGTCGTAAAATTACTTTTATAGTCTCCCTCACATATCTCATTTATAAAAGAAGAGAAATTTTAAATGAAACTCGAATTTACTTGTGATTCCATGAAAGTTAAAGGGAGATCATCCATCCTAGATAACTTTCACTACCTATAACATAACATCAATATTCAATATTAGTTTTTTCAATTATAAAAATTATAAAAAGAAAATAAAAATATTCATGCAACAATAAAATAAATATAAAACATAAATAAATAGTAAACCGTAAAATAAATATTAATTAAAAAAAATTGAAGGACAACAATTTCAAAATCATGTCAACATTCGGAGGTCTTAATTAATCGAAAGTGGACTTTTGGAAACAACAGAATTCCACTTCTGTAAGCAAATCCACCAACATTTGAAAACATATTAAACCGAAATTCGACATTTGGTTAACTGCATTTTCGAATGTCCACTTCCGAAAGAGTGCGAATATGGACAAATCACTTATGGAAGAGTTAAATACTCGAAGTTATCATCCGATTAATTACATTTTCGAATGTCACTTCCGAAAGAGTCCATATTTATACAGATCACTTATGAGAGTTAAATACCCAAAATCGACATTCGATATAGGATAGTTCCGGATGTCAACTTCCGGAAGTGTGAAGATTTGTTTTCTTGTTTTTCATAAGTTCACTTCCTTATATGGTTTTTGTTTTTCAAAAATCACTTCCGTGAATGGGACAAACCACAAGTCGACATCCGATAGATTTGTAAATCGGATGATGACCTCCTAAGAAGGTTAAAAACCCATCATCTTAGATTTTTGTTACATTCTAATATATTATCGCCTCAAATATATACTCATCACACGAAATAAATCTAACATCGGAACGAAACAAATGCATACCTTTTTGGTCAAATAAAATGAATAAAGGTTTAAATAGTAAAATAGGAAGAAACTGACCGGACAATACACGACCAGACTGATGAACTGGAATGAAAATCCTCTCCCAAAACAACATGATAACAAGAAGAAAAGACTTTAAACTTCTTTGGATGAAAGTGAAATGCAAAAGGTAATTTGGCGATGCATCGCATAAGTCCCATAGGAAATACCATCACTTCATAATTACTTAATTATTACTTTTACATAATCCATTTTTTAATTTTAATTTAATTTTTGAAGAACTTAAATAGAACAATAGAAAATTTTGGAGGTGCAGAAATATTGGGGTGCAGTAAGTAAACTCCTTTAAAGGGTCTTCAGAGCAGGTAAAACAAAAATCTTAAAGAGTCCATTGTTAACTAGAAAAGGGTCTTGCTTCCTGCACCCTATCACATTTCTAACCTCATCAAAAGAACCTACCAGAAAATATTTTCCGTAATTCCCTTTAGAAAAAGAGGTGATTTCAGATATCGTTGATCCACTTATCAAGAGTTTGCTAAGCCAGCTTCTTCCTACTTCTCCATAACCTTCCCTTAACACCCTCCTATTAAAAGGATATATTTTTGTCCTTTTCAGAGTGTGTAATGCAAAAATCAAAATTAACTTTTAGAATGTGTAGAAATAATTATTTTTTTTAAATATGTTTTGAATTGCATAATTCAAAAGTCAAAAATCATTTTTAGATTGTGTAATTTGAAAATAAAAAAGGATTTCCACAAATTAAAGAAAGTTAAGAAAAAAATTAGTTTTTAAACTGTACAATTCAAAAGTTATTTGATTTACATATTACACCATTCAAAAGTTATTTTTGGTTTTTAGATTGTTGAATTCAAAAGTTATTCTAAGAAAAAAAAACCTTTAAATTACACAATTTGGTGGTATTTTTAATTTCTAAATTGCAAAAACTTAACTGTGACTTTCAGATTATACCATCTATAAAGAACAAAACTATAATTTTTTGAATATAATGACGCAGAGGAAAACTTTATGGAGGTGCAGGAAGAAACTGATGAGTGCTAAATAAATTTACTTAAAGGTGAAAGGATTTGTTTGAAAAACAAAATTAAAGGATCATACGTATTTAAAGTAATTGTTTTATTTTATTTTATTTTATTTACTAAAAGGATAACATAAATTTTGATAAGCATTATATTACACAAGTTGACTTTTGGTAAAGTTCATAAAATAAAATTTTAATTTAAACTATTAATTAATATAATACTGGGTATGAATTATACGGATTAGCGTATAATATAATATTTTATTTACAGATAATAAAAACTTTAATTTCTTTTAATTCTAATTTATCTTTCCTCTGAACATTAAAATTATAGTTTTTAAAACAGAAATAATATTTTCTAAAACTGATAGTCTAGATTAAATATCTGTTGATCCAAAACCAAGAATTAATAAAAAAACGTTTCTGTTACCATTTAATCATCAATCATTATACTATACTAAATTCGTTAAAATCTATTTTTCCATTCAGAGAAATGAAATCTTCATTTAAATTGTTTTATCTCTTCTCTTATTAAATAACATAATATAATAAAGAAAAACAATCATATGTTATTAATATTCCAGTTGCACAAAACTGTTAATTTATAGTAAAAAGTAATTAATCAACTCTTCCAACAAGATGCCTCGTAAATCAGTGCACATGTTACGTCACCTCATCAACTAAAGAAAATGTGTTTGGGTCAAAATGTCAATTAATGAACACAATGCAACTAAGCAAGTTTATTTAAATTAAAAAAAAAAAATTGAATAGAATTTTCAAATGTATTTAAAAATTAGTTAGAATTTATTGATTTAAGTTACTTTTTTAGGATAGATGAATAAAATAACTACATAAAGACAAAATATGTTTATTTTATTAAAAAATTAAAATAAAAACAAATAATTAGTTCAAAATATTTAAAAAACTATTGAAAATGACGAATCATATTTCTAATAAAGTTAATAAAATATTAGTCGCTAAGAAATTGTTTAACACATGTTAAAAGAAATTTTACACACCAAATATTTATTACTTTTTGAATTCGCCGTCCATGGCCAACACATTTTACAAATCTTACCTATTTTATTATTCTGGAAATGATGTTGACAAAGTCAACTTTGAATACTTGAATATTTGATTATAGATAAACTTATGCTTAATAATTAATTTAATATTTAAATTTTTGTATATTCTTCAATTAAATATATTTAATTTCAATTAAATATATCCTTTTAATTTTTTCAATCAATTATAGCATGTTTATCATACGAAAAAAAATTATATCACAATATTAGTTACTATCATAAATTTAAAACGTAGTTATGTATTTATTGTTAACTTTAATTATAGTATAATTTATACAGTCAAAACAATTTATTTATTGTAAATAAAAATCCTATAAAGTAATCGTTTATTAAATACACATTGCATCTTGAGTTTATTACTGACTAGTAATAATAGAAGAATTTAAAATAAAATTCAAGCAAGTAATTAAAAACTAAAAAAAGTAGATATAGATCACCTTCGATAATAGCAACAATAATAATTAATTAAGCAAATAAATTGTCTTATAATATTTGTCTGTTGGTTGTTTTGTTTTTATCTCCTACGGCGATGAATCCTATTACAGTTGAACTTAACTGACACGTCTCCCCATTATTTCGACACCTTCAAGATTTCGATGCTTTTCTCTTCTCACGCATCACTCTGCTGACCCAGAACGCCATAAACCTTCATCGAACTCAAAAGCTTCTTTTTTTCTGCCTCACTTCTCATTTTCCTCATCTGGGTCTTTCACCTTTGATCACGCTCTGCATTAATTGGACTTTGAATTTCAGTTTTTCCTGTTCATCCTGATCTTCTTCCTTTTCTTGTGCGGGAAGAAGAAGGAGAAGAAGAAGGAGAAGATGGGCACAAAACTGAGTCTTTTGTTGTGTGTTTGGGTTTTGCTGTTGGGGTGTACTGTGGGTAGGTTTGTGGTGGAGAAGAACAGTTTGAGAGTGACTGCACCCACATCTTTGAAGGGGACATATGAATGTGCAATTGGAAATTTTGGGGTTCCCAAGTATGGAGGAACATTGGTTGGCTCTGTGCTATACCCAAAGGTGAATCAGAAGGGGTGCCTCAACTTCACTGATGTCAATTTTCAGTCCAAGCCAGGAGGGTTCCCCACTTTTCTACTTGTGGATCGTGGAGGTGAAATTCTCGTTGGTCCTTTTAATTTATTCTTTACTTTGTGAATATCACATAAAGGAACCAAAAAGGAAAATGGCATATGATTGTGGTAACTTTTTGAATATGTTGTGTAGATCAGAATTGCTTTGTTTGTTTTTTTGTTTCTTATGGCATGAGATGGAAAGTTGGGTTAATTGTTCATAGCCCTTTTCTAGTTAGTTGGTAACATTGCTGTTTACTTAGTAGTTCGTAAGTTTACCCTGAGTTGCTCCAAAAGACGTTAAAGATGTTGCATTCAATGCTCATGTCAATAATAGTGTATTTGATTTCTATTCTTAATTAAAAACGGTTTTTAGTTTTTGGATGAGAAGTTGATTGCTGAGTAACACCAAATAATTGTAGAAAACAGATTCTAAAACTGAAAAATATGAAGGAAATTAAACAGGCCCTAAGTTTTACGCTTTCTATTTTGTCTTGGTTGTAATGATGGAGTAGCGATAAAGTATCTAGTGTCGTAGAACCATTACAAAAGAAACAAAAAAAAAGACATTTTTTCTGGTATGATACCTATTTTATCTCTAGAGTGTAAGTCACTTCGGTGATATCCATGCGTAGGTTGCTAGGAACACAAAAATGGTTCAAGCGTTTAAATTTTTTCTCTGGTCATTTTGGTAGATTGCTACTTCACTTTGAAGGCATGGAATGCACAGAATGGTGGAGCAGCAGCTATTCTTGTAGCTGATGACAAGGCAGAAACATTGATCACTATGGACACTCCCGAAGAAGGGAAAGGTACAGATGATGATTACGTGGAAAACATTAGTATTCCGTCTGTTCTTATCAGCAAATCCTTGGGGGACAGCATCAAAAAAGCTCTCTCTGATGGGGAAATGGTTAACATGAATCTTGATTGGACAGAAGCTCTTCCACATCCTGATGATAGAGTTGAGTATGAGTTATGGACAAATAGCAACGACGAGTGTGGACAAAAGTGTGACAGTCTAATTAATTTTCTGAAGGACTTTAAGGGGGTAGCTCAGCTGCTTGAGCAGAAAGGGTTCACTCAGTTTACCCCTCGCTATATAACTTGGTTTTGTCCTGAAGCATTTCTCTTAAGCAAACAGTGCAAGTCTCAATGCATAAACAATGGAAGGTACTGTGCTCCAGATCCGGAGCAAGATTTCAGTAGTGGGTATGATGGCAAAAATGTTGTTGTTCAAAACTTACGCCAAGCTTGCTTCTATAAAGTGGCAAATGAAAGTGGAAAGCCTTGGCAGTGGTGGGACTATGTTACCGATTTTTCAATTCGTTGCCCCATGAAAGAGAAGAAGTACACAGAAGAATGCTCAGATCAAGTTATTAAATCTCTTGGTATGTTGGGCAGTTCATGTTTCTCTGCATACTCTACTCAACTGTCTTTTTTTTCTGTTTGGTGTTTGATTTTGAATGTGTTGCCAAAATTTGCTCAAGATGAAAAATCATATGATGCTTTCAATTTCAAACAATATTTTCTTTTAATTTTGTGGTTTCAATTTTGTTCTGTTAATAATTTAGTATTCAGGGGCATTGCCTTGCTTTGTATGGAGGCATTTGTTCGAAGGCATATTATTACAAACGAAAGATGCCATTTTTCAGAAAAAATTGTGTGAAAATGATGCCTGGGTAAATTCAAAATACGTTTAATTAAAATTAATATTTCTGGAGATATTTTTCAAAAGTCAAATGATAAGAGAAAAAAGATAGAGAAAATGAAAATTATTAGTTGGGTTATAAAAGAACATCTCATAGTAACATGAGGAAGGAACATACCCACCCCTCACCATAGGCATGAAGATTAAGAACAAGATAGTATTCTAACTTCCCTCAGGACTTGTTTTTGTGATTGTATCAAACATGGGAATGTCACATTCCCTACTTTTCTTTGCCAGGCATAACTTTACAAAACATCAAATAAACACATTCTGAAATGTTGAAGCTATAGTGTATAGGACGAACAAACCCAAATATGCATCTGCGCTAATAGCAGTATCACTGTCATCATTCCAAACCCAACTAAAGAATCATATACCTAATCAAAGCTTCTTTTTCAATTTTTTTTTTATTTTTATTTTTAGTGTAAACTAAACTAACTTTTCTTTTGTTATTTCTTTTGAAAGAGGTTTATGTACTCATTCTAATGAAGATATTTTTGCCTCCCTTCCAATCTATTTACTTTACAGGTGCTGATCTGAAGAAGATTAAGGACTGTGTTGGTGATCCCCATGCAGATGTTGAAAATCCTGTTCTTAAGGCTGAGCAGGATGCACAGGTTAGCTTTCTAAAATGAAAAAATTTCCTTATGTTATTGTTGTTTCCTTTCATTTAGGCCATGAAGTTGTTTTATGATTGTACTGTAATATGTTCTAACTTTGATTGCAGATTGGCAAAGGCACTCGTGGTGATGTGACTATACTGCCTACTCTTGTTATAAACAACAGACAGTATAGAGGTCCGATGAAGCTTTTTCAGATTTCTTGACTTCTATTTCCTGCATTATATTATATTTTATAACGTATTTTTAACTGCTTTTAGGTAAGTTGTCTAAACCCGCTGTTCTCAAGGCACTCTGTGCAGGCTACCTAGAAACCACTGAACCATCGGTTTGCTTAACTCCAGGTCCTTTTTTCCTTACCTTTTTGTTTTTAATTTCTATTTTCCTCCTTGAACCTTCTCCCCTCCCCCATTTCTGCAGAAGAAATCATTGTGACATCAACTATGATGTATTGATATTTCACTGTGTCATGTATCCTATGCTTTTGGATATTCACCTGGTACTTTTCAATGAAACATCTAATTTATAAAGTACTAATACTTGTGCGATGATCGTAATTTATAATTTTTTGTTTGGACAATAGTTAATGCATGTTATTCTAATTTGTATTCACACCATAACAATCACATATTTATCACATTTTTAAAAAAGAATTATATATTTTTCAATATGCATATATCATGTAACATATCCTATTATTTTCAAATTAAACATATCTCTAAACATATAGTTGTATCAGATATGCATCATATCCGAAACATGTATCCTATTCGTATATGAGGACATCAGGAACTCCTTTTCGCTTCTATAGTTGCTTGCTTTTATACATAACAACTGCTTCCAATGATTTTAATTGTTTGTTGCCTTTAATCTATCACCAAACAGTGTCTCTATCTGGTAGCTTTAAAGTTGGTGAATAAAATTTATTCTTTCCTTTTTTTCTTATTTTGATGTTTCCGTTTTTCAATTTTGATTAAAGACATTATGTAGATTTTGATCCAGATAAAATCGTTGGTGTACTGGTAGCTGACTCTTTAAAACCCAATCTTATTCAAATGCTAATGCTTTTACTGATTACTGTTTGCAGAAATGGAAACAAATGAGTGTTTGGTAAACAATGGTGGTTGTTGGAAAGAAAAATCCTCTAACATTACTGCTTGCCGGGTATTTAGTTGGCTGAACCTTGTCGTGCACATTTTATGGTTTTTACTTCATGTGGGCTCTGTTTCTTTTTGTTTTAACCATCTACTTATTGTTTTCCAATTATAGGACACTTTCCGAGGAAGAGTATGTGAATGCCCTGTTGTACAAAATGTGAAATTTGTTGGAGATGGATATACTCACTGTGAAGGTAAAATAGTTCTTGAATTCAGATAAAGGGCTTCATTCCCCACTCTACACATTTTAAAATCTATTTATTCAATAAACAAGCCAAACAGAACACACATTATCATCATGCCACTAAATTGGTGTTTATTTTTACCTCCTTTTGCTCCATTTACACTCTTGATCTCTATCAACTATTGTCATTCTACCTTGTTTATGAGTCAGGGCGGTTGGGAAGCTTGCACTTATGCTAATTTCAATATTTTTATGCGCTTCATTCTCTTGGGAATTTGAATTTCTTAATTTCTTAACAGCATCTGGAACCTTGAGCTGTGACTTCAACAATGGTGGTTGTTGGAAGGGATCTCAAGGTGGCAGGGCTTATACCGCTTGTCTGGTAAGTTGTCTCAGTGATCCTGTTGTGCATGTTTTTGGTTAGAAGTGGCAGGTGTAAAACTGATATGACAGATACTGTTTGTCATTTGTTTCTTTATTAATAATGCAGGATGACTACAAAAAAGGTTGTACATGTCCTCCTGGGTTCAAAGGTGATGGAGTCCAGTCATGTGAAGGTATTTGTTGCCCTAAATTTTGTGGCTTTGTAGTATTTTGAAAATGATAAGAGAGTGGTTCCTCTTGTTGGAACAGTGCAGAGTGAATGGTTTTGGTTTACATTTCTGCAGTTGTTAGTAATCATGCTATTAGCTTTTCTTCATTTATGCTTCTGATTATGTTGCAGATATTGATGAGTGCCAAGAGAAAACAGCCTGCCAATGCCCAAGTTGCAAATGCAAAAACACCTGGGGAAGTTATGAGTGCAAATGTGGTAGTGGTTTGTTCTATTCACGAGAAAATGACACATGTCTAGGTGAGGCTTGTTTAGTTTTTCTATCTTTTTCTTGACCACTTTCAAAATTTCCTTTGCTGAATGGTTTGTTTTTGTATAAGCATTTAAACATAGATGTCTTTTTGTGATGAACATGATTTCTTAACTTCATCATAAATGCAGGTGCATATTCTGCTTCAGGGGTGAGCATCTGGATGATTATCCTCATCGTGGTTGTTGCTGCTTCTGGAGGTTATGCATTTTACAAGTACAGAATTCAGGTATGATTATTGCAAGTTCTGGTGTTTCTGGCTCTGGTTTTCATTTACTTATTCATCCTAGAATTCATTGTTGATGTTTTTGTTGAAATAAATTATGTGCAGAGATATATGGATTCAGAAATACGGGCAATTATGGCACAATACATGCCTTTGGATAATCAACCTGAGGAATCTAATCAAGTTCATCACAATATCTAGATGGAGATAGGTGATCTTAATCAGCATGCTCAGCTTATACTGCAATCTCTTCCTCCCACAATATCCTTTGTTATTATTTAGCTTTGTAAATTCCAAACTAATGTGGTCGTGCCATTAAAATTTGTGCTTTTCTTTTCCTGTTTCGGCTCTTTCAAGTTGCACCTAATTCTGTTTTTCTTGGCATGGAAGGGTGGGTATAAAGTATGCTTTTTAGTTTCTTACAAGCTCTTTATAATGAACTATAAATTTTCTTCAAAACTATACTCTGTTTAGTGAGTTCACACAACTATGTCTTTGACAGAACTTCGCGATTCAACATGATTAGTTCCTGTCACAGTCCCAATTCAAATTTTCCCCCATAGATAAAAATAAATAAAATTCATAAAAATACAATAGTGCAACATGACTCAGTATTGGAGAAATGGAAAAAGAAAAAGTCCTACATAACCATCTCGTCCAACATTAAATGTCATTATTTGATACACTTTTCATCATGAATGTATAGTTATCACTGTTATGAACTTGTGGATTTTCACATATGTAATATGATAGAAAAAATAGTATCGGATGATGAAAACATTATTGAATGATAAAGACAAGAATGAATTTGGATTCTTTACTGGTTTTTTTGTATTGTTCTTCTATTGTGCTTTTATAATATATTGATTACCATTCATTTTAACATTTTAAAATATATTAAAAAGATATTTAAAGTATTAATATATTGTATTTTTAATACTCAGCGGATAATAATATTCAAAAATTCAGTAAATAATCTAGATTTGACAATAATTGTCAAAAGTGGAAACGTTAGACATGTCATAAACTTTTATGATATATTAAATACCGATGGATTTGATTAAATAGGATAAAAGAAAAGTAAGATATCACAATAAGTAGATAAAATATCCAATAAAAAATATTATATTATAATGATTCAAATTAAAATAATTTATCATATCAGGCAAATCTTATCACAATAAAACGATCATATTAGACTATTTTTTATAAAAGGACATTCAAATAATTTGTTACTATTAAATTGATACTGGCACACAAATTAGCATAATTAGGGCTAAGGAAAAAATGAACCTAAGTATAAGATATCCAAATATCTTTAATGACATGGTTCATCCCAACACTCATGTACAACTATTTTTTTTTTTTCATTATTTTTAATTGGAACATTGGAGCTTTTGCAGGAATTAATAAGAGTATCTTTATCAATGTTAGATTTTGCTTTAAAACTATTTGATTTTAAACATAGGGTTTAACATGCTCTAAGACTTTTAGGCAGAAGATATAACACAACGCAACTCCATCTTGAGAATTGAGGATTAAATTTTGAAAACATCAGAGTAGATATAAATTGTTAGAATAGACGACCTCGAATATTGAAGAGATGTTAGTTGATTAATAATTTTTCTGATTAAAAATCAAATTATAAGTGAATCAAAAACATTAATTATTATTAGTAACTCGAGATTAGGTAAAATGTTAATACTTTATATAGAAAAAAAAAAAAAACAAAAAATTCTTTATATCACATATTAAAAAATAAATTAAAAATTAAATAAAAAAATTAATTATTAATAATAAAAAAAATATAAATAAAATTTTTATACCTTTAAAAAAAAAAAAAAAAAAACTAAAAGTTCTTCATCTCACATATCCATAACATTTTCACCCC
>Ga0099822_1003511_pt1 | contig 20102 bp, 6 predicted proteins | sample CowpeawhiteBW_FD_76839 | JGI IMG/M metagenome (GOLD analysis project Ga0099822, IMG submission 76839) | Root nodule microbial communities of legume samples collected from California USA - Cow pea white BW | ecosystem: Host-associated > Plants > Roots > Nodule | place: USA: California | collected...
CAAAAAAAAAATTTAATAAAAAAAAAAAAAAAAAAAAAAAAAAAAAAAAAAATACTACGAAGGGTAACCTATGGCAGAATAATTATAATTAAGATCTTTTAGTTGGTTTTTTACCTTTCTATTTACCCTTTCTGTGTCTCTGGAACTCACTTACGATTCAGTAACAGTAACTCTACTTTGACTTAACAGTATCGAGAATCTTGGTTCATCTCACTCTGATCTCTAACTGGGTGCAAACCATTGGGCGCGACTCTCCACGCGGACGAGGCAACGACTAGCCTCGTGTGCCACCCAAGCAAGAGGCACCCATTGTTTTCTTCCACTCTGTACCCTTCTCCCCCCTCATCGTATAGGCCCAGTAACATCCTCGCTTGTCTGAACGCGTTCGAACCCATGCGAACCGGTTCGAACCCGCCCAAACCGAACCGTTCTCTCCACTGACCCAGCGTTTCGTGCCTCTCCACGCGTTCATCCCCCTCACACGCCACCACGTTACATATCTGCCTCCCTAAGTACATCTCCGCCATCACCAGCGCCTGTTCACTCGGCGCCGCCATCGATCCCTCCATCGAGTCAAACAAACTCGAGTAATAGTACAATGCTTCCGTGAACCGCTCTAGAAAAACCGGACCGTTGTGATTCGCTTCTTGCTCCACCACTGTAAATATCTCTGGTTTAATCGTCTTAACCGTGGCTAACACCTTTTCAATGTCAACAGGCCGCGCCAGCAAGCGGTGAAGCTCGAAGATGGAGTTAACCGCCACGAATTCTCCGGCTCGGATCTCGAGCACGGACGGATCTAGGTCCGCTAAACTGTTACACACGAATCCGCGGAACTCGAATGGAATCCTAATTCTTCGAGCGAGTTCCGCCAGTCTCAAACCGACCTGACTCAGCGAGTCCGAATCGGGGTCGTCGAGCCGCGGCGGTCCGATCCCGCTGAGGCGGAACGCTGGCGGACCTCCCGGACGGACCGCGAGTGCTTGCATGAACGCAGGCCACTGCAACCCCTGCTTCAGGCCAAAATCGATAACATGCACCGTGTCCGCGGTGGCTAATGCTTCGAGGATGGCGTGGTTCGCCGTGAAGTGCGCGAATTTCAGGTACGGGCTCGATTCGTAGAAATGTGTGTGAAGCAAGTCGGAGTAGGAAGTGTCTAGAGTCTCGTGAGGGTAGAATCCATAGATTCTTCGAGCGAGAGCTTGAGCGAAGAACGATGCAACCTTCCCCATTGAACCTCCTTGTGACGCAGCGAGGTTTCCTGCATGCTTCACGAGGTCTGACGCGAGGCTCGCGTTTCCTAATTGAATGGCCTCCGCGCAGGCCATGAGTGCATGGACGAGATGCACGCCGGCTTCCTCCACAAGAACCACCGGAAGCACGTTGTCCGATGAAATCGCGGGCCACAACGGAGACGGAGACGGAGAACTCTTGAATCGCTTGTGGCAATTCTGATTTTCTGTTTGTGGATACGCTTCGATGTATGGCAATTGAATCGCTGTTCGATCGTTCTCGGGGACAGTGATTAACGGCGATGGAATGGCAGCGTTGTTACTGGCGGTGGTGGGGGTATGATTGGGCGCGTTGTTGAGAATGTTCTGGACCCAACCGTAGAGATCGGTTGGGTCGTAATGCACAGTGTCGGAGGCGAGATTGGGAATTCCATCTTCCTCCATTACCATCTCCAATTGGTCGAGCTTGTGTGCCACGTCAACCATGTCCGAGGAACACACTTTGTATCCTACCCCTGCCAACAACTTGTCTTCATTTTCTTCTTCCTCAAACATCTTCTTCCTCTTCTCACCGCCCGAACGTTCCCCTTTCACTGCATTTGCGTCTCCCATTCCTTCCCACTTCGTCTTACTAAGCGCGCTACAGGAAAACAACAAAAAACAGAGAAACTGTTGTTGGTGCTGTTTTTTTCTTGGCTTCCCAGATCTTAAGTACTGTTACTTTTGGGCGGTGTGTGTGCGAATAATAACATAATGTGATGATACGTGTGTGCTAGAAATGAAGCTTTGTTTCAGGGATATAGAAGAGCCGTGACAGCACCGCAATGCTAAGAACGAAAGATGCTGGCTGATGGAGATGACACAGTTGTTCACATTACGATCTATTTCAGTCTTTCAATCACGCTCTACCTCACGCGCGTGCTTTAACGTTCCATGCGTTAGTGATTGATTTTTGATAATTTGTGTGGATTAGGCCAATCAACAATGTCCTAATAGTAACACCACCATTTATGATGGTGAGAGAGAATCTCTTCTCTCGCCCCACATTTGATTAGGCATAGTCATAATCATTAATTAGTATTGAATTTGAGCAATAAGTGGTCTTAATATCTTCTTAATTTGCTATATACTTTCTTTTGGTATATGACATTTAATAGATGTGAATGCTTTGTGTAGGGACAGCATGCATGATAATACAGTGATGAACTCGAGAGGATTTGGAGAATAAATCAACGTCAGTTTGATAAAGCAAACGGTTTTTCTCATTAATGCTGCTGTTGCGATATGCCAGTTCCATCACAAGTATGGAGTCCAGCATTAATTCTAACTCACCATGAACTAATCATGTCAGATTTTCTGTTTCTTACGACTCTAATTCATTTTAAGCCTTGCATTCTCCACACAAATATGTTATTATGTTTGCTTATTTGCTTTACTTTTTCTATCCAATTCTTAAGTTTTTTTAATTTTATTTTATTTAAAATGAAAAATTGAAACTACTCATTTAAAAAAGAAAACTAAGTAATTTAATATTTTGAAAAAAAAAATTGAGAAAAAAAGGGATGATTGGGCTTCCTTAATAAAACCAGTGAACTGTTATCTTTATATATATATTCATTAAATTTGTTTGTATGTGTATGAATGAGTTAATAAATTTAATTGATATGTAAGAGTACATTTAATGCAAGATATTCTCTTGAGATCTTATAAGATATCGTCTTTACAAGATTTCCTATCAAGCAACGTTCAAGATCCGGTGCATGGAGGAGGAGAAAAAGAGTTCTTGTAGAAGAACTGCCAACATCTGAAGAAAAATATTTTTGTTTATTTTTATACTAGCAAAAATTAAATTGTGAGACTTACAAAAGTGTAATTCAGATTTAAAAATGTAGATAAAATTACATGAAATTTTCTATGCTATCTTGCACAATAAGACTCGATAAAAACTAATACAAGATTTCAAAATATAAAACCTTGTATCAAAGATATTTCAGCGCCTTGTATCAAAGATAATAACAAATATTATGAATAAATGTTACTAAATTTATGTAAGTAATAAAAAATATTTTCTCATACTTCAATTTGATTATTCCATTTTCTCAGGGTTGCATCTATTTCACAAATTTACTCAGTTCAATTATAATTCAATTTATTTAAATTTAATTAAATTGGATTGGATGTTAATAATCTACCTTGAATTACTTATACTCCTTATTTTCTAGTACACATTATAAAAACAGGATAAACATGTCCAACAAGAGAAATAACACAAACACATCATAATAAACAGAAAAAAAAATCAGAAATAATATATCAAACTTTTATATAACTGACAATCAATTAAAAAATCGGATTTTTACTAGGAAACTTCCCGTAATCTTCTAGTCCTACTAGTGATGGACTTATTTGATCCCCAAATGTTGTATGATTAATGATAAAATTTGTCTATGCAGATTAAAATTTAATCTAAAATTGTCTTGCATGTGGAAATCGCTTGCATTAAAGTATAACATAATTTAAAGAAGCAGACGATAAATAGAGAACAGTGAGGGATAATAACGGGTGGGGGCACAAATAGTATCTATAATTTAACCTCGCAAAAAAAATCCCGTTACTTATTCATTTACTTTTTGTACCCGTTTGAAAAATATTTACGATTTTTTTTAAAATTAATGGGTACCATAAATATCCGCATATAGACAAATATTTAAAAAATATATATATTTAATAAAATTTTGAAATAAAATTATAAAAATAAAATATAATATAATATAAATTAAATTAAATATAAATGACATTTTAATTTTGATTAAATTTAACCTAATAAAATATAATTTTAATTTTAATAAAAGGTAACTTAATAAAATATAAATTATATATTAATTTTAACTTTTTGCGGATAACGGATACCTATGAGTAAATAATATGATACTCGTCCCTGATCTATTTATAAGTGGGTATTAAAATATTTGCTACCCATTACCCACTACGCGCGGATAATAAATATCTGCGAGTACTAACTATCCATCGCGAATTTTAAGTGCAAATATCCGCAGGCACAGGTACTTTTCTCGTCCCTATGAACTACAAAATACCTTAAAAATTTGTTATTTGTTTCAATGTTCTATTCTTAAGTGTTATAACCTTACGTCACACATAATTCTATGTATATACCTCAACGTGAGGGGGTGTGTTGGAAGTCCCACATCGACTAGAAATAAGGTCAATTCACAATATTTAAGTGGGGTGTAAACCTCACCTTGCATGTCAGTTTTGAGTTAGGCTTAAAACCCACATCTAACATGGTATCAGAGCTGATGGTTAGTCTTGGTGGCTCAGATTGATGTTTATTCTCTCCAGTAAAACCCCCTCTGCAAACCTAACAAGTGGTATCAGAGCTAATTCATCTTACAGTTTGTAGAGCTAGATATTTTTTTTTTCAAAATACATTCAAAATAAATCATAAGTACTTCAAAACATAAAATAAGAACAAAAAAAAGTTAAACGAATTCTCTAATATATTCCTACATTAATCCTTTAGTTACTTGTTTCAGCTCTCCTGCTACTGTCACCCTCGATTCTTACCACTACCCTAAGTTTTTACCACTGTTCCCGTACATAAATTGTTTTTGCTAGAAACTAATCCTTAACTTAGTCATTCTCATTCCTTTCATTTATATCACTCCATTACTTTAGTCCAATAACCCATTCAACAATACATTCCATTTCATGAACCCGCCCACAATGAAAAATTGTTCAAATTCATTAATTTAATTACCAGGTTTCAACCCACATGGCTCAAACAAGCATCATTCCAAAGCGACTCAACAAATAAAAATAAATATAGAGTTTGCTTCCAAGAGACTTAAATGGACTTATTAGACTTTGCACCTGTCATGCTTACTACAATCTCATTCTTTTCTACAACTTGTATCAAATGGAACTCATGTATCTCATTTAGTCATGACTAGGTAAACCTCACTAGCACCCTATGTATGATCCTTTTTCATAATTTGTCAAATGAAATGAAATCTCCTTTGACTCTCACCAATTATCTTCCTCTATGTAAGTTAGATACTAGTAAGGTCAAGATAGTCTCATATAACAAATCTCCTTGAATACACTTTGACCCTAGATTAATATTTCTCCCTTGGAAATAATTAATTTAAACTACTATATCACAACCTAAATTTCTCAAACCAGGGTACATCAATGGACACAACTCGATTACCAAAGAAAGAAGATAACATGTGTATCCATGTTCCTAAATTAACTCATCAATTAAACAAAATTTCAAAATCACAGATTTTAATTATGTAACTCAAATCAAACTATGCCAAAATAAATTCATAAATTTTTCAACAATATATACCTCGATAAACTCCATGTTCCTTAATAATTCAATTTCTCATATCTTCAGATCCAGATTTTTCTATGTTTCTACTCCTTTCAAGCCTGACCCTTCATATAATAATAAAGTCATAACTATGATCACCTTAGTGCATCATTCAAACAACCAAACCCAAAGAAATCACTTAGTCATGCAATAACAAAAATCACACTCAATTAATAAAGTTTTTACTCATTTAACTCTTCCATCACTACTTTCATACCAATTTTATAATGTAACGACACTGACCATGACTCAACACATTCAAACAGTTTCACCCCACTTGGGAACTTCACTGCACAGACCCAAAAATATTTTTCTCTCTCAAATTCTTAACTTTCTCTAGTCCAAGGAAAATATCATCACATATTTTATGCATTAAACTTATACTTATTCTCATTTTTGCAACAACAATCATACCATCAATTAATACTTTTTCAAAAATAAAACATTAGATTTCAAAAGAATCAAAATAACTTCCCTTTCCGGATAAAATGTATCTCTTCCCCTAAATGGCATCACACGCGAAAAATCACTATATCCACAAAATCAAAGACCTGATCAACGATTCAAACATCAGAATCATAAACAGAGATTCAATTAAGAATGAAAGAGGCGGCATGAAACTGAATATGTACTTGCATATAAGAAAAAACAAATTGATTTGAGAGAATTGATAGAATTTTCAAACTCACAGAAATTGACTTAAGGATCTGATAGAGTTCTTCGTATAGATTACTCTAGCAGTGTTATTCTTCAGGAAAGATGGAAGTTGATCCAAGATTTTAGAAAAATTGTAGAAGAGGAAGGAATGCTTTTTAGGAGAGGGAAGAATAGGGTTTTCTGAAAAAGGAATTTTTGGGTTCTCAGGAAAGCTTCCAAAGAGTAAGCAAAATTATGGACAAAATTATACTTAAGCTTTGGATTCCGACCTAACTAATCCAAATATAATATTTTAACTTTTATATTTCACTATTTGATATATTGTGTTAGTCAAATATGAATTAATTTTGATAGATTATTTGAGTTTTTCAGGTTGATAATTGATCAATTTTCTTAAAAATTTTATTTTTATTTTTAAATAAATGGAATATATATATATATATATATATATATATATATATATATATATATATATTAAAAAATAACTTGTATGATTTTCATAATAATATATATAGTTTATTATTAAATTTTAATAACAAGTATCATATTAAAAATAAAATTTAAAATTTAAAATATACTTTCAAACTTTAAATATTGAAACTTTACTTTTAAATTAAATTAAATACCACAAAATCATAATCCACTCAAATTTAACCGTTATTGTGTATTTTACCAACTTTATTTGTTTAATATTGCCTTTTTATTTATCCCATATCAACCATGCTTAAAATTTTGGATTTATTGGAATAGTGAGTTTTATTTATTCATGCTACAATAAGTATACTTGTGCAGGCCACCAATTGAAATTGAGTATGGGCCAGTCATATTCCATGTGTTTCACAAAATATTATTCCTTTTAGTCATCACCCTCCTCTTGACAAACTAAATGATGAGTTGATTTTTTATGTTTAATTTCTGATTAATGCTAATAACATATTTTCCAACTCTCTTCAAATTACAAAATCATATAACTCATTTCTTATTTGATAAACTCCATTAATCGTTTTTATTTATTTTTTAAAATTTTAATCAATGATAAAAAAATATTAGAAAAAAAACTTTAAAAAGAGTGACACGTCCGGTGACGAAACATCCTATGACATAGGCACCCTCAAAATTTTTAATTTTATTTTTTATATATGTCTTTATATATTTTCATATTATATTTATATATTATTATATTATTTATAATAACTTTTAAAAAGTTTCATATCATTTTATTTATTTATATATTTTTATTGTTTAAAAAATAAAAAAATAAAATAAAACATAATTTGATAGACATTAGTTAACAAAAATGGATTAGGGTTTTGTATTTGGTTATAAGGTTCTTTCTCAGTCATCATAATAAAGTATAAGTAGAAGGAAAAGTAGAAAGATTAATCAGAAAATAAAGATATTGAAAAGCACATTATCATAATATCTCTCACGAATTAAGATTCATATTTTATTATAATTTATGTGTCTTAGTTTATTCTCCTAATGTTTCTTCCAAAATAAGTTGTTTCCAAATTAGTATGAACTAATTATGATTTTAGAAATTATTTTATGAGATTAACATTGACCCTAATTATATTTTTCGCCAAATTAGTATAATTCTAAATTATGAAATGTAAGAATTTTTGTATTTTCTGTTGTATATGGTAAAATTTGTAAGATTTTATGAATATATTTTGGACTACATTACGAATTTTGTTGCACATAATGAATTCGTTGAATAACTTTGAATTATAAAAGAAATTAGAATACCAATGATACGGGAATTCATTGAATTAGAAATATTAGAATTTGAAAAGTGCATTAGTAAATCACTCTATGAAAATACTTATGAAATGAAGAGTTTTATATTTAATTAGAAAAAATAATTTATATATAAAAAAAATTGACATTCCTAAAATTTTTTTTCCAAGTTCGCCACTGGACATATATTTTATCTTCTTATTGTGAGAAGATAAGTCTCATACTCATGGAACTTGCTTTTCATGGAAACAATGTTATTTTAGAAAAACATCCATTTCTTTTTTTTGTGTTTTAATGTTTGAGAGATAAATTAAGAGAGAGAGAAATCTTCCATAAAGTTTTCTTTGTAATTATATTTTCTATTTAAAGAGAGAATAGGGGTAGCAAAACGGTTTGGGTCCGACGAGCCGGTTTGTCCAAAATAGGACGGACCATGTTGAAAACGTTAATAAACGTTTTCAACAAAATGATTCGCATGTGACAGGAATTGGGATTTTAATAAAAACTGGGCTTTTAAATTTTTTCCTTTTTAATATCAAAGTCTAGTTAAAATCATTTCTTTTATTTTAATAATCACAATAAAATAGAGAGTAGGAAAAAGAAAAATTGCACAAGAATATTTATACTGGTTTGGATCAAAAAGACTCAACCCAACGTCCAGTTCAGTCGTTAATCTCTTAAACACGAGATTAACTCAAATACTAAATTTAACTACAAATACAATCAAGATAAGAAAGCAAGTTTAGGGTTTAGAAAACATCTCCCTCAAAATCTACATGGGATGAACACCTCTTTTGAATCACACAAAGGATGAACAACTTTTCTTAGTAACAACGACAACACTCAATCACTCAAAATTCCACTTGATGAAAATTATCGCTCTATCCACATTAGGTTTTTCAAAGTCTTTCCATAGAGAGTTCTCAAGTATTCAAATTTATCTAACTTGTGTATCTTTTTAAACGAAAGTCTACCACTTGATTTATAGAATCCTATTTCGGAATTAGATTAAGACTATGAAAAGTTATGTCATAACTGCCATTTATGAAAAATTGTTTCCAGAGCAATTTTCGAACAATATTGTTTCATACTGATAATCGATTATCCTATGAGATAATCGATTATTCCAGAGCCATTTATGAAAATTAAAAAAAAAAATACTTATGATAATAGATTGTCATAAGTCTTCATCAAAATGGAGTGGGTCTTTTTAAAATTTTCAATCCACTAGCCTTTTTTGACCTGGCTCGATCCATCCCTGACCCACTAACCTATTTTGTTTTTTATTTTTAAAAATAAAAATAATTAAAAAGATAAAATTTCTATAATTTATTTTTGTAAATACTTAAATATACAATACTATTATAGTTTTAATCATTAACACTTACCAATTAAATTCCAAATATTATATGTAATTTAACTTCTAAATATAATAATTATTTTAATTTATTTAATTAAAAATATTAATTAATTAAAATTTTATTTATATGACTAAATATACTTTAAATCTTGATCTATAAATATATATGCAAACAATTTTTTAAAACAAAATTAAAATAAATTTAAAAAATTAAAAGAAAAAGTGAGGGGCTCACTGTCTATCCAAGAATTGTAATTTCTGGTCCAATTTTTTGTGGTGGAACAGCTACCCTGCACATTTTTGGTAGATCGGGCCGAAATGGTTGGACTTGTCCATTTTGTGACCCAAATAAAGAAGTAATTTTAAAATTTAAATAATCACCTTACAAATAATAATTATTGAATGTGAAAGATATTCACGTTCACTTTTATATTTTTTGTAATAAACTTTAAATATTTACAATATTAGTTAATCCACTGATAAAATGAGAACTTTTTTATTGTGACATTTTGTTCAACTAAAAAGAAAGTTTTTTTTTTTTTCACTTTCCATCAAAATACATTTCATGAAAAAATATAAAAATTTCGAAAAATTGTTTTTTAGAGTGTTATTTTCTAAATATTCTCCAAAAATATTTTAACATTTGAAAACTTATTTAGATTTATGAAAAAAATATTATGATATGATGTTATTTCAATTGTTAATAACTCATTAGAAGGTAACAAAAATAAGATGAAAAAAACTAGGGACAGAAAAAAGAGTTAAGATTTTTTATAAAATAATCTTATGGAACATGATTTTTTTGAAAAATAAGTCATTAAAAGAATATATTTCTTTAAAATACTTTTTTTTCTATTTTAAATATATATTTTAAAACCTAGATGGTTTAATCTTTCAGGGTCTAAATGTAATAGACTACCTTTGTACTTTTGTATTTTGACAATAACAAGTTTTTGCAGTAACTGAAAATGTAATAAAATTTCTTTAATTAATGATACATGCACCTTTATTTTTAGCAAATAATGATTGAAAATGATAATTTAATAACATAGTCGAGAACGGTTTCGTGAGAATATTTAAAAATTTGTTAAAAATTTATCATTAACCTAAATACTCAATCAAATATTTAAATATTAAAGACAAATAACTTTTAATTATCATGTTTAAAAAGTTTCAATTATCACTTACTTTTTTTTAGAAATGGAAATAAAAGTGATTCAAAATAAAATAAAGACAATAGATTAAAATTGATTGCGTGTTAAAACAAAAATACCAAATATATAAATATAAATAATGATAAAAGATAAGTATCCATACATTTCTAAACAATTAAATTTAAAAAATTCTTAAATATCATATTCTTAACAATATATACAAATTTATTAATTTTTCGAGGCGTTATGGAGTTTTTATTACGCTATTAACTATATAAAACTTTTTACAATCGGGAAAAATTAAACTCTTTTCTGTTGTTTGTGTGTGTTATCTGTTAATTTTGTTTTTTAAGCTCTACCAAAAACTAGTGACAAAAACGCCACGGATAATGCAAATACAGTGTTGTAATTGAGTGATGAAGTGATGTCAAACTTAAAAAGCAGAAGGAAACGCCCACGTGTATTTTTTTTTCCACACATGAGAGTGCCTCTGTATCTGTGTTCTGTGTCATCATCTTCTACTTAATTACCCTCTCTCTCTATATTTGTCTCTCTCTGCCTCCGATCTGTCTCCAACGACGCCGTCTCGATCTTCTTCCTCTGCATCGTAACAGAGCGCGATGGATGAGACTTCAGCTCTCATCGAAGCCATTCTGAGGGAGCAAGAGGAAGAAGAAGAAGCTCACAGAAGAAGAACTCGCACAACGCAAAACACCGCCGCTAAAAACAACACTGACGAATGGCAAACTGTGTCGTATCAGAAGCGAAACCGCAACAACAAGAAGTCCTCCTCCAAGCAGCTCCTCGCCAACGATAATTTCGCCGCCGATCATTCCTCTGATGTCTTCAGCTCCGTCGAGCGGCATTCCGAAGAGCGCCGCCGCCGCCTCCTCGAGTCTCAGATAGCTGCCGCTGCTGTGGCGGCGGAAGCCGCTCCGAGCAGATCGAAGCAGCATTCCGACGACGAAGACGACGGCGATGCGGAGCCGGATGCCGGCGCCGTCCAGAACGGTTCTTCCGAAGTGAAGAAGGCGAAGCAGAAGAAGCCGAAGAAGCCGAAGGTGACTGTGGCTGAAGCTGCTTCCAGAATCAGCGCCGATGAACTCGACACGTTTCTCGCTGAAATTACCGTGAGTGTTTTGATTTCACTACTGATCTGCTGTAATTGCGATTCGTTTTTGTTAGCTGTATGTGATAGATAAGATGAATCCTGTTTGCGTAGGCTTCATATGAATCGCAACAAGATATTATGATGATGCGATTTGCTGATTACTTCGGTCGCGCTTTCTCGTCGGTGAGTGGAGCTCAATTCCCGTGGCTGAAGACGTTCAAAGAGTCCACCGTTGCGAAGATTGTTGATGTGAGTTGTTTCTGTTCCTTTTTATTTTTTAATCCGGATTAAAAATTTGGAACCTAAGTTTTATGGTTTTGTGATGCGCGTGATATATGGTAGTATGGTATAGAATTTTGAATTGCACGAGTGAACTCGATCTGATCATTGTTCTTTTGTGTTGTTTGTGAAAAATGTCGCTGATTTATGTGTCTTGAATTTCTGTAATGATCATCCTAATGCATCACTTTTTTACAGTCACTGTTGTTTTTGATGGTTTGGATGCTTTGTGGTCCTTGGTCGGTGATAATTGTTAGTCTTTCTTATCATTTTTTCCTTTCTCAACAGATCCCTCTTTTGCATATTTCTGAGGATGTTTACAAAATATCAACTGATTGGATCAGTCATCGATCATATGAAGCCCTTGGTTCCTTTGTGATATGGTCGTTAGACAGCATTCTTGCAGACATTACAAGTCATCAGGGAACTGTTAAGGGATCTAAGAAGGTCGTCCAACAATCATCATCGAAATCTCAGGTACCCTTTGAAATCACACCATGACTTTATGACAATTTGTCGTGGTTCTGTAAGGGTGTTCTATTTCTTAAATTTTTGTGTTGATGAGGACATTACTGCGTTTTTCTGCATTTTTATAGCACGGAAATAAACTTTGCATCTTTGTTGATTTGTGACTCCATATGAGCAAGTATCTCTATCTTAGAGATGGTATCTGCATTGCTGGCACCATTTAGTGACTTAAAGCTGGGTTGGATATTGTTGTTCTAACCTTTTTGGATGTCATCGATAATGATAACTTTTTCTGAATGTTGATGAATTTCAATACTTATTTTAATTACCATTGAATTTTTTTTAGTTTGTTTAACAATTTGTTTTCTATTTAATATGAAATATAGAAATATTCAAATAAAATGACCATTTGTCAAGTAGTATTAGATTTGATATTTTTCTTATGGTTCCTTAGTTTTGTTAGCACTAGTGAATGACTAGTTTTTCAAACAGCACAAATGTTGGTTAATTATTTAATGTTTCCTATGAGTCTGAAATGCATTAAGATTTAAGGATCGCAAGGATGTAGGGGGCAAGTTTGGACGTGGGGTATACCTTCTCAGACAGTGATCTATTACAGTCTGATCCTCAGCTTTGAATGGTTGTGCATCTGATTTTCTGTAAATGTAGCCAGATATCCATCTTAATAAGGAGATTTCGTAAATGTGGCCCTTTCAATAAATTCATTGGTGTTCTAGGATCAACTTGACTCATGTCAGACTTTTTCAATGAAATTTGTATATTTTTTTTTTTAGTTTTTCTACTTATTGATGATTACAATATGCCCTCCAAATTTGATTGAATACTTATAAACTCGTTGAAATATTAGTAAAAAAAATCTTATAATGTTATTCTAATTCTGTAACTTGTTTACATGAGTTATAATTCATTCATTGAATATTTGGTGTGAATATCGTATATTACTTGAACTACAGGTTGCAATATTTGTGGTTTTAGCAATGGTGCTTCGACGAAAACCTGATGTCATGATTAGTTTATTGCCAATAATCAAGGAGAGTCAAAAATATCAAGGACAGGATAAACTCCCTGTGTTGGTTTGGGTGATAACTCAGGTAGCCTTTTTCAACATGATATAGTGCCCCCATCCCAAACACATAAAATTTGTTATATGGATTTGTAACTGGATTAGGATTTGTGTAGGCTTCTCAAGGAGATCTAGTTATGGGGTTGTACTTGTGGGTATCCCTTCTCTTACCCATGCTGAGTGTGAAGTCTGGTGGCAATCCACAGTCAAGAGACTTGATATTACAGTTGGTTGAGAGGTTAGGAACCTCTGATTCCACACTGACTTCCCGTGATTTATTGATTGTAACTAGTGCAGAATTCCTAGCTGCTCATTCTTGTCTTCAATGATCTATCTTCATCATTCTTTCTTTTTTAACAGAATTATAACATTTCCTAAAGCTCGTTCTATTTTACTAAATGGGGCTGTCAGAAAGGGGGAGCGTGTTGTGCCCCCGTGGGCACTTGATTCGCTATTGAGAGTTACTTTCCCTCTTCCTTCTGCCCGGATAAAGGTAGAATTTTAAGAGAATCCTGTATATTTTCTAATCACTTGCATTGAAATCATTGGTTTAGCTGAGATACTCATCTGTTGTTTTATATATTTTATTTAGGCCACTGAAAGATTTGAAGCCGTTTATCCAACATTAAAAGAAGTTGCCCTTGCTGGTTCCCCTGGAAGTAAAGCAGTAAAGCATCTTGCGCAACAGATACTTAGCTTAGCAATTAAAGCTGCGGGAGAAGGTATTTCTAGTTAATGTTGATGGCCATAACTTTTTTCCTTTGCAGATGTAATTTATGTAGTGCTGTTACGCAGGGGCAACAATACATTAAAGATAAAGTTAATATTTTATTTATAATATAAATGTATATTAATCTAATTCAATTCAACTCTTTTTTGTGTGTAAAAAATCCTATAAAAGAAACCAAAAAGAATAAAAATAAAAAGAATGTGAGGAAACATTTTTTCTTCCACGAAAAAGAATACTATATATATATATATATATAATCAGAGCATTTGGGGTAGTCCAACCCATTTACAAAATATGTAGGGGTAGAAGACTTTAACATTTAGCATCTAAACCTCAATTCTTGCTTCACCTAAACTACAATACTTTCCCGTCCAGATATAACAAGGAGAGATATGCTTTCCTACACTACTTCCACCTTGCATTTAGATGATATTAGTTGTGTATCATATTTACAAAATGTGTGGAAACTTAACATGGTTCCAAAACTGGGCATCTAATATTCAAACCGAACTAAAGGAATAAAACTAAAATAGGTACATCCATCAATGACCTATCTCAATTAATCTATAAATATAAAAAAGGACATCAAAGCAATAAAGGGACGACCTCAAGCCCCTGGATTCATGGTCTCTTCTGGTGAGGTCTCTGAAAATAACACTAAACAAATGAAACCTATAATCCTGTATATATATATATTACAATTTACTAGTTATTTGCTTTCTGTGCTGTCTCTCGAGTATTTAAGTATTTATTACTAAAAGTTTAGAGTGCTGGTGTTGTAATTTTGTTTGAAAACTTAAATGCTTGAATCTTTACAGCTAATCCTGACCTATCAAAGGAGGCAAGTGACATCTTTATTTGGTGCTTGGTTCAGAATCCTGAGTGTTACAAGCAATGGGTGAGTAGTATAAGGGAATGCTATTTGACAATTTATTTTCATTCCTTTCCTACACTTTTTCCCTTGGGACTCCTTTCGTATTTACTAACACAAACATGTGCTTTATACTGGAAACAGGATTTGCTTTATATGGATAACCTTGAAGCAAGTATTGTTGTATTGAGAAGACTTTCTGGTGAAAGGAAGGAATACTTTGTCAAACATACTACTCTTGATCCTTTGAGGGAAACTCTTAAGAGCTTTTGTAAAAAGGTAAACTATTTTTATTTTTAGTAAATACAGTTGCACACTTGCACAATGTTTTGAGACACTCAACCTTTCTAACTGTACTGCTGCTTTTTATGTAAACTTTAATGAACACATTGGTGTACACATTGAAGCTTCTTCTGTAATGATTTTGGATAAATGACTTAATTGAGTGCTTATTAAATAAGAGTTTGTCACCAAGAGACTCATAAACCACCTTCTGTTATTTTGTCCACTTTAGTCTTCTGTTTTTCCTTTGATATACTAGCAGAGGTTTTGGGTTAGCTTGTGGCTGACCTTGATCATCTTTCCTAACAATACGTACCCCCCAAACAGAACTTTGTCCTCAAGGTTGAAATTCAGAGATTGTTGTTGTATATTAGTTCTATCTTCCTACGTTGCCTCCTCTGGCGATGTATCTTGCTATTGAATCAACAATTGATGTACCGATTGTAGTCCTAGTTCCCGATACTTGATATGATCATAATCCAGTGGAATGGTCTTGTAATCCGACTGGCAATTCTGCTTCTACTGGATGATCTTCTATTGCCAACTTGAGATGAGAAACATGAAAAATTGGGTGAATTCTGGCCTGCACTAGAATCTGTAATTTAAAAGCCGCTACTCCTATTTGCCTGATCACTTTATAGTGCCCATAGTACCTGGTTTCTAGTGTTGGGTGCAGTCTTGTAGGCATTGAACTTGGTCTATGAGGACGAATTGTTAAATATACCCAATCTCCCACCTTTATTTTAGATGTTACTCGATGAGCATTAGCAAATCTTGTCATGTGATCCTGCCCCTTTCTTTTTAATTAGAATAACTGATCTTGAATAGGGACTATATCCTGGCCTAATAATTCCTTGGACCAACATATCTTTAACTTGTTTTTCAATCTCATTCTATTTAATGTAAGAATATATGCAGGGTCAAACATTCGCTGGATCAACCCTTGTCTTTATGAGAACTTTATGGTCAATTTCTCTACTTGGCGGCAAACCTTGGGGTTCCGCAAAAACATGTTGATACTGATCTTAATATTTGTTGTAGTTGCTTTTTCTCTTCAGTTTCAATCTGTCTCGGAATATTTGAATTTGCATCATCCTCGATTTCCACCACCTACAGTAATGGCGTTACCTCCACCGCTGTTACCTTCATTAATGCTTGAGAAGAAGCCAAGGTTCTGTATAAGCCTGGGTCTCCTTGACTTCCATTATGTCCCTGATTTTCAAACGTCATTGCTAAAGTTTTCCAATTCACTTCAACTAACTAGACAGTAGCTAATCATGCTTTTCCTAAAATCAAGTCCACCCTTGCCATCTCAAACAAGAAAGTTTTCCAATAATGAGTACTCTCCCATCATTACTGCAATATGTTTGGAACAACCTTGTTCTCTTTTTCTATTCCCACCTCCTAGCCGCACTACATAGTACTAAGTTGTACTAATCTAGAAGAAATAAAATTGTGACTCACGCCACTGTCAACTAGAATCAACACCTTTTTTCCTTGAATTATTTCTTCCAATTTCATATTTCGGGGTTAAGTCAAACCAGCAGAAAACAAGTTAATTTTCTGAACCCTATTCTTCATCGTCACTAGTTAATTTTGTAATTTCCCTTCTTCATTAGTATGCTCATCCTTTGCTAAAATTACAATCCTCGGACTATTCTTTGGACATCTGCGTCCATGTTACATATTTTGCCATGTCGGAAACATAACCTGATCCCTGCTTCTAACATATTCTAGATATGGTAAATTTCGCTTAGTGCGACTTTGTTGTTTGGTTTCGTCAATTTTTGTCTTCTGGTTATGAATGGCTATCATGGTTGTAGTTCCTCTTAGTGAACCTTTACTTTGATAAGTGTGGACCTTGGTTCCATACCAGAGCTATCACTCATCCACCACCATGGTATCTCGAATTTGCCACTGTGTTATGATTTTTGGCCTTCCCAAAAATCTTCGCTTATTCCAAGTCACAAGCTAATTCCTTATCTCTCACCAATTCCTTTGGATCATGACTGTGAATATTGGCTATAATATCTTGTTAAAACCCGTCAAGAAATACCCTAACAACTGATCATCTGAGGTCAAAGATGCTTGTACCACTAACAACTCATTCTTTCTAGTCGTATCACTACTGATTGGTCCAATAATGGAACCAAGGAACAGTGTTTCCTCCATGCTAATGAAAGCCAATTTTAGTTTTCCATCCAACCTTAAGGTTTGTTTCCCTCGAACATGGGTAATTTCACCTTCTTCTAATGGTGCTTACCATCTCCCTCTGGTTTGAGCATTTCACTTCCCACTGCAGTTTCATGGCCGATTTGTTATCCAATATGAGTGATGCCTTGCCTTTGCATCCAGTCTTTAAGCAAATCTTTGATCCGGTCGATGCCTTCTCGCTTTTCATTATTTCGGCTCTGTGTACCCGTTGTTCACCGGTTGTCTTCTTCAACATTTTTCCCATTGATTTCAAAGTAGAAAACCTGGTTTCTTGTTTATCCATTGTTTTCTTTTGAACCCGGCAGGTTGAACCAATTGTTAGAAACTTTAATTGAATGAATATAACGAGTACAGAGGCTCTACAAAGGAAGCTGCTCTCCTTTTGGACAAGGCCTATCCTTGTCACAAAAATGTAATCTTTTCCTATCCTCACAAACCCTTAAGTGCTCTATCCATACTCTTCCTCTCTAGCTGTCATAACTGACTCAACAGTCCTAACCATCTTCTGTTATTTTGCACAGCACCGTCTTCTATTTTTCCTTTAATATGCTAACAAAGGTTGTGGCTGGCCTTGATCCTCTTTCCTAACATCATAACTCATTAAAAGAAGCTTACAAAGGGGCATCATTAGCCACTTTCATATGATTAATCCAACACCTTAAAAATTTTCCACCTAAGTATTTGAATGATAAGCCCAAAATGCTCTGTAAAAGTTTTTTCCAAAGGCTCCCAAAATGGGTTAATTGATTTGGCAGCAATAGTATATTTAGGCTGTTTAATCTCTTGCAGCATATCCTAATGTTTCTTAACACGTTCTCAAAATCCTTAGGCGAAGTGACATTGTTCCAGCATCATTTAGAGAATGCACTTATCTTGAACCTAATTTAACTACATATTTTAATCTTATGACATCTCACTCACTCTGTCTTTGCAGAATGAGAAGGCGTTTGCTAATGTGGATGACGGTTCTCGCCATGCATTATTAAAGGATGCAGACAAATACTGCAAGGTGATTTTGGGACGATTGTCTCAAGGCCATGGATGCGTGAAGAGCATGGCAGTTTTTTCTGTTGTACTTGCTGTTGGTGCCGTTTACATGTGCCAGAACATGCATCTATGGGATTATAATAAACTGACAGAAATGTTGAACCTGTCCTAGGTTGCCAGAGTTATCCTGTGGCTTAGTCGGTGCTTATTCCCAGCATGAATCACTTAAGCCAATAGTGTGAGGTGTGAGGAGTATTAATTTATTTTAGTCTTCAACTTAGTGAAATCAAACCAAAATAGGAACAAAAGCATGGAAGCTTGTGCTGCCCATTTATATAGGTGTTGATGTGTGTTCTCAAATTTTAGGTCAATTTGACAATTTTTTATTAAGAAATTTTATAGTGGCTTGTTATATATTGATTTTCAGATAAAGTGCCAAATGGCTATAGAGAAATGCAAATGAAGGTGAAATTGAGTTGTGCTTGAATAATATATTTATTTGCGGTCTCATAAAAGAAACTTCAACGTGCAGTTAGTATTATCTTTTGTTTAAAGCATTGACAACTTAAATTTGTTTGTATTTGGAATCATGCATTTATATTATTCTCGTTACCTTTGAGACTTGAAATATTATTAGTCATATTATCGCTGCCATGATGATTTATTTATTGTAGTCCTCTAGCGTAATTTTCACGTTCCCGTATTTCAAGCTTAATAAGTTTATTACTTATCAGTACTAGCAGTATAATAACTTAATAGTAATTCAATTGTATTATATACCATTCACCATGTTTTGAACTTAATAAGCTTTTTGTTAGTTTTAAGAATACATTCATAATAAGGTACCAAGTGATAATGATGAAGATTAAATAATAAACTAAGATCAATATGGAACTTTGGATTAAGTAAAAATAAATAATCAAGAATTAAAGTCATAATTTAACACCTGATTTTCATTATCTCACCATTACGTCTTGATACTAAATTAAGACAGTTGTATATATTTACAGTAAAGTGCATGTTCACTCACACGTGGATCCGTACACGAAAACGTGATTTGGGGGAACGTAGAAAATAATAATAGGAAATGTGTGGCCCACGAAAGGTAATCATACCATAAACAGAGTGATAAAAGTGTCGTGCAAAACTAGTTTCAGCATTGGTCCCTACTTCAATTTCTTATATTTATTGTATTTATTATATTTCGAACCACTCTTGTGAGGATCAACGATTGTACATTGCAGGAAACAATGGAGAAATGGGGGAAAAAGGGTAATTAAACAGTGATAAGAAGAAAAAGAAGAATAGGGAGCATGTTGGTGAGTTGACAAAAGGGAATAAAAACAAACACAAGAAAAGATATGGCGCTGTTTTCGCTCACTTCCTCATGCAACTTTTTCCAATCAACTCCCACCACCCTTTTCAACGCCTTAAACAACGGATTCCACTGCCAATTAATTTATTTTTCTTCTAACTTTTCATTATTAGGTTTCTCTCTTATGTATTCCTATAAATATCCCTGCAATTCCCAACCGAG
>Ga0099822_1003515_pt1 | contig 20088 bp, 13 predicted proteins | sample CowpeawhiteBW_FD_76839 | JGI IMG/M metagenome (GOLD analysis project Ga0099822, IMG submission 76839) | Root nodule microbial communities of legume samples collected from California USA - Cow pea white BW | ecosystem: Host-associated > Plants > Roots > Nodule | place: USA: California | collected...
AATATGTATATATATATATATATATATATATATATATATATATATATATATATATATATATAATGCTAATTATTAGATTAATTTAAACTGATTCCAACTGAAATTTCAGATTGACTTTGAACCGTCTATAATTAATTTTTTTTATATAATCTTATTTAACAAGATGCACCGTCTATAAATGAATTGATAAATATGAATAAATTCTATATACCATCATTAGAAACTACACTTATTGAATCCTATAGTTTAAAGTTTTATAATGACTTTTGTTATTATATCAAAATCGAAAGTTTAATGCGTGTGAAAATAAAACTCTCTCCGAAGCCACGTGACTTGTCTCCAATATTTAGCCATTGGATTTTGACAAAAGAACTGCTATGTTGGTGCAGATTGTTTGTTTCTGTTATTTTTTTCAATGTTACGTGCAATTACAGTTGAGTCAGTTAACTAAAAAGGCATAAGAACAGTTTTTTAAATACTCTCTTTTATTAATTAAAATTTACAATTGCAAAATTTGTATACCTCACACAATAATTGATAACTATATTTTAATTTTTTTTAATTTGAATTAACTTAAATTAATTAAAAATCGTGTCGCAATAATATGTTAGGGATTTTATTATTTTCCAGCACTCTTCTTCGTTTGATTGCTTTCGTGTCCGTACACAGTATTGGGCCACCAGTGGACCGTGACTCCGTGAGGCTGTGGTCCTAGTACGGGCCTATTGGGACCATGAACTTGAAATTGCCGGTCCGTGAACCTAAGCTCCAGCCACCAGATCTATCCCGTTTGGGTTGGCCACCGTGGCCCATCGTTGTGCCTTAGATATTTCAGACCAGTTTTCGATTTACTTTGGGCAATTGCTTTATGCACCTTCCTGATTTCTTTTTGCATCTTTCCTTTAAAGTTAAATAATAAATATACTTTTTTGAAAATCCTTAAAATTTTAGAAAAAAATATGCTTTAAAAAAAATCTTTCAAAAAAAACCTGTGTTTTTTAAAGAAGATTGGTTTTCCTTATTTATTATTATAGCAAATAGTCATTTGTGTGGCTTACAAGGTAACATAATGATAAACTAAAAGAACAATAAATGAACAAAATGAAATACTAATAAAATGATTTGTGATAACAATGTATTAGTCATCAGTTTTTTCATCAATTTGGTGATTGGGACTGAAGATTGTCCTCTTATCATGACAAATACAGTATTGAATCACCAATGCTCCTGAGAAAAGGAACAAATCGGAGTTTTTTTTTTTTTACAATTTTGCTTTTATCTGTCTGATCACATATACCATGAAGTTTCCAATTTACTGATTGATATTTAGAAATGCATTGATTTAGTCTTTCTTACCAAATTTTGTTAACTTTATTTGATATTTTAAACATATTTTATGATAATATTTGAGTTAACATTGAAACAAAAATGTGTTAAACAGTGTAAAAAATTCAAATATTATCATGAAATGTGCTTGAAACGTCAGATAAACTTAATAAAAATTGGTTAAAATGACTAAATTCACGCATTTTTAAAGATGAATGACTAAATTGATCAAAAATCTTGAAAATAAACTAATTTCAAATTTTACTATAGAGATAAAAACATATTTAATCATAAATATTATATGTCTGATGTTTTATTTACATATAACTTTTGTGGTTGTCAATTCTTATTATCGATTATCAACGGGAGATAAACAACTAATTACGCACTTGTGTGGTTTTTTTTTTACTCATATTAAGCCTTATACTACTAATATTTTAATATGTATTATACTTGCAAAATAGAATTGATACATACGTTCTAAAAGTTCACAAAACAGGTTAGATGAAACAAACTGTAGATTAAACTAAATTAAATTACTTTTTGCTTTGTTTACTGACACCAAAAAGAAAAACTACAACTAAAATAATATTTTAATTATATTTATATTATTTTTTAATTTTAAATTATGATATATATTTTTAAAAAGGAGTGTTTTTAATCAGAGTGTCAAAGTTTTTTTTTTCACTATTTAATTATAATCTAAAATAATTGATTTGGATCGGGACAACTCACTTTATAAAATAATAATTATATTTGAAAATTAAAAATATACATATAGGTATTATAATTAATATCTATATATTTATTTATATGTCGAAAATTATAACTTGATTTTTTTAAAATTATTTTTATTAGATTTTTTAATTTTCCAAAACAGACCAAAATAGTGTATTAGTCCCTGAAAAATTATAATCTATTTAAAAAACAGGTTAAACGACCAGATACAATCTTCTTCTTCTTTTTTCCTCTTTTACAACTCTATGAAAAACTGACTTTATTCCAAGTTTCGTTTATCTTCAAAGTTGAAACAAAAAATAAAGTTGTAAACTTGTTGCATATAAATGACAGAATTTGAGAAGAAGAAAAAAAAGTGAGTCCAGTGAACAAAATTTTCAATAATGCTTCATTTCTCAGAAAGAAAATGATACTTTCTACATCAACTCTATTACCATCCCAAGTTCCTGTAATTTGGGGTGTATTTCAAATCAACAAAAATATTAACAGAGGTTTTTTTCCTTGAAAAATATTATATACTCCAAATAAAAAAAAAAGAAAAAAAAAACTAGTTACTAAATATTATATCGACTTTCCAAGCAAGCATAATACTTACACAACTTTAATAAGAAGCATACGGCCACACAAATAGAGAAAAATGTTTCTGGTATGCCATGAGAGAGTAAATGAACTATTATTCCATATTAATGCTTTGTTCTGAGGGTTCTAAGTGTGTACACAATGCCTATGGTTGCATAAACATCCCCAACTGGAATCACAAATTCACATCAGTTAGAGGAGTGTATACTGAACATACATACTGATAACATCACAGCAGAGTATTCAACCACTGTTATGCCTATAGATGCTTATTAAATCAGCAACCTTGAAGATCACGCCACCTGAGATAAACCAACCCTGCCCGGTAATGAACGTACGCTCCAGCCACCACCAATATATGAAACAATTGGTGACTATGTCCGGCAATGTCAAACTTCCCAGGCATCCATCGTTCTGGAATCCTAGTGGCATAAACCAGTGCTCCAATTCCATAGAGAACACCCATCAGGATCTCATATCCGGTTGTGTGAAATACTTCTGGCTGGCCCCAGAATAGATAAAGCTTGTGCAGTATAGGTGCTGCTCCGGACAAACCCATTCCGAAAAAGAGAGATGCTCGGATGGTGCGGAATTCAGGATTTTGGAACACTGGAAGCAGAGAAACCAAGATGGTGGCAATGCCCAATACAGTGATAAATCCTAAGTAAAGGTTGCAGAAAAATGGATAACACATAAAAGAGTAATACACTGGAGGATAGAAAGAGGTGGATATGAGGGCTGCAATTCCAGCATAGTCAAGCCTGAGCATGATGTATGCCATGCGCTCAGAGTGACATGATAGAAGATGGCAAATACTGCTAGCTAGCAAGCAAAACATGGCACCCCCTAAAAAGGCGAAAAAAGGCCACCTTGTAATTGGTCTAATCATAAGTGGTGCTATCATGTTCGCCAGGTCCTCCTTTACGCTATGCTGCACATAATCAAAAAGAAATAAACAATGCTGCATTAGCTCCCAAAACCTAGTCATTAGTCAATCATCAATATGAAGAGTGTGGTAAGGAAAAAAAATCAAAGGTGCAGCAAAAACTTTCCAACGGAGAAACATATGAAATATCACAGCAGAAATTTCTACCGGAACTATCATCATTAATCCATCTTTCAGTATAACAAGTCTAACTTCTAAGTCCAGGATTTTTTTATTTTTTAAAATTTCGTCAACATCTGATTAAAAAAATTTACCCCGATACATTGATTATTATTAATCAGATCAGTATTGTGGGTATCTGTAAAAAGAAATCTATCATCAAGTAGAAAAAGAAAAAAGAGGATAAACCCAACTGAGATACCAACCAGAGGGCTAGTTTAAAACCTCACTGCTTATCCCTCCAGCACCAAAAGGAAAAAGAGAAATGAAACAAGTATTTAGTTGTAAAGCAATTACCAGAACACACACATCAGTATGATTGCTACTGGAAAATCTTACAGGCAAACAATTATACAGATATTCTTTAAGATGCCAACTTGAGATTTCCTCTCTGAGTCTGTGTAAATCAGGAATGGAAGGGAGACACGTCAGGAGTTCTGATTGTAATTTCTGCAGGTCGGGCTTCATGAGGATGTCAGGAAAATGCTGTAGCGAATTAAGATCTACAACCTTCGGAATTTTCATGGCAGTGTATATGGTCAATGCCAGAAATATGAAGAACCCGACCAAATGCCTTCAAAAGATAGCATTTTGTCAGTTAATGGTTGAGAACAAGAAAACTAGGAACTAAATTAAGAACATATATCTTTAATCCAAATATTGGTTGTGCCATTCTAGTTGCCAACGTCTTTACAAAAGAAACAAAAATATAAAGTAAAAATTTTGTAAGGAAATAGTTATTTAACACCAACAATTAACAGACAGGGTAAAGACCAGGAAAACCAAACAGATGGGAAAAAGGCAGAGCTAACTGAATACGATTCAATTGTAGAAAACCTTGTTCTAAAACTATTTTGAAGATTCGACAGATTTATTTACAAGATATTTCCTCCTCAAATAAGAGCAAATAATAATTTTAATATAAAAGAGACATGATTGATATTTACGGTCTGTGGACTGTTGATCATGGATTCTGATTGCAGAACTGCTTTTCTGTTCACAGGGCTAATAGTGAGAGCCATGCACATTAGGCTTCCTTCATAAAACAGTCCAAATTGAACTATACTCTCACAGTCACAGTCCCCCTCATTGATAACAAACACTAAAGGAAAGGCTGGAAATCATATGTAAAGGCCTTAAAGTAACTCTAGCCATCACTTTCTGAAAGCTAATAACAACAATGATACTGTACCCTTTTTCTTTTGTGGGAAAATGAACCGGAGTTATAAAATGCTTGTCTGGGTTACTGTTGAAGGTGCTACCAATTTACTTTTGCCAAAACAACCCTTTGTTGCTTCTCTGATTAAATACAGAAATTCGCGTTACCATGAACGGGAAAACTAACACACATTAGCAATTATATTCATACATATACTTTGTCTTCTATATCTCTGACATACGAATTTTCTATTCTCAATCGTCGCACCTATTATCTTTTCTCTCATTCTTTCTTTATTGTTTTCCACTCTATCTCTCTTCTTTCCACTCATCCATTCAAAAAACGGGGGGTTGACTTCCTCGTATAATATTGAATTATTTAGACGATGACGGGAACGAAAACAGATCCCCAGAACGAAAACAAATGCTCAGAAGCAGCGCATGTACAAGAACTAAGAAACCCTGAGAAAATTCTCCAGAAAAGAAAAGACAGTAAAACATGCAACATTTTGGTGGGAAATAATAAATAGGAAGCAGATGGTGAAATGCAAATCCTTACGTCCAAACGTTGAGAGTTTCGTTGTGTATGGTGAACATACTGAGCAGAACCTGCTTGATGGGCCATTCAGATCGATAGTGACCGAGAATGTACTCGTTGTCTCTCAAGTAACCGGGCAACGAATGGTACTCCACCAGCTGGTACTTCACCTTCTTCCACAGCCTCCTCCCTTTCCCTTCCCTTCCGCGACACCCCCCTTCGTTCTCCATCAAATTCGAATCTTCAGCCCCCATCTTTCGGCAGCCAAAACGACAATTAACCTAAAACAAACCCAATTAAACGCTCTTCGAGATCTCCAAGACGAAAGAAAATACAGATTATTACGCAAAACATAGGGATTAAAAGGTACCTGGAATTGTATAAAAATAGGAGGTGGCGGTAATTGTGAGAGAGGGAGGGAGAAAAAAACAAAAGACGATGCGAGAAATGTAACGAAGGTGATTGCGGAAAACGCAGTTTATTAGAGTTGCAAGAAATTTCGACGACGACGTTAACAGGCGTGATGTGACGAGGAAGATTCTTCAAGGAGATGCTGTGGTGCCACCTACACTTTCCTTCTTTGTTTTTTAAGTCCGTTTAGACGCATTATTTCGTTTGTGAGTTATATTTTTGAAAATAAAAATTTCACAATTTTTTTCTTATAATTTGAAAATGGATATTTTTTAAATGATTTTAGAATATATAAAAAATATAAAAATCCACTTAAAAATGTTATCTCAAATTAAAATATATATATATATATATTTTTTCTTTGTCTGTTGCGCCACACCACTACAATTTCAAGCCAAATTAATTACGCACAAAATATCATTACGCTAAGTTAAGCACGGTTCAAGTTTTTTTTTTGTTAGCAAGAGATATTCACGTTCTAATCTTATTTTTTGGCGGATAATGTTACACGTCTCACTCATCATGACTCGCATTTTCTTAATCAAGGTTACTTAATAGACATGGACACTCTGATTCAATTGGAAATAAATTAAAATTAAACATGGATTAATTTACATGTATATAAATCGCATCTTTCTTTTTATATAGTTCATGATTTGTATGAAGCATAATCTTATCAATTCAACTATTCAATAACAATTATTATAAGTTTTTCTTTAAATATCTGTGTTAAAAATTAACAATAAGAAAAAAAGAAAAAGGAGATGGTCAATGATCTTTTATTCTATATACTTTCGGAAAGAGGATAAAAATGCTGTTGAGATGCTTATTCTTTTTTTTTCAATTTTATATATAATATAAATAATATGAATAAAAATACATAATATCATTTTTAAAAGTAAGATAAATATTAGAGTTAAAAAAATGTTATAAAAATATGATTTATCATGACCTTATCACAACTATTACAGTCATTAATATGTCAACAAAATATTTAATGAGATCATTAGCAATTAAATGTGGGTATTTGCTGATATTAACCCTGAGAATACTGTGAATTAGTTGAAAAGGTGTTATAAAAGGAGATGTGAATAAAATTAATTGAGACTTTGGATGAAAAGTGTTAGTTCAATGTGACTTTTAGTGGATGGGAGGTGCTTAACGAAATTAGAGGTGTTTCATAAATAATGTGACCGTTGTTCTTGTTTTCTATCTTTTTCATGGATGGAATTAAACATTGAAGTGACGTTTATATCAAGGATTGCCATAGACCCGCATTCTCTACGGAACAAACTACACCCACTTGTTAATTAATGCTCTGTCATATAACAAGCATATTCTATCTAATTCCATTTTCAAACTTTTAACAAATACTTATACATGCACCATGGATTAAGTTAGAAGGTTTCTTTTGAGGCATTAGAAGGGCACGTTCATATTGCTAGTAATGCGCATTTTCTTCAAAATATTTCATTTTTTCCTTTATCAATATATTTTGTTGGATAATTTATTGCTATTTTAAACGATATAAATTATTGTATTCAATCATCTTTACCAATATTTCATTTATGTAGTTTTGAGGACACAATGTTTCCGACTTAAATAGTGATTTTAAAGGGTTTCATCTCAAGAGTTCATTCGATTATTTAAATGTGGATAAAATTGAAAACAGTTCGCTTAATTTGCATTTAGAAGTTAAAGAAGTTTGAATCGATTTAAATCTGTATTTACTTATAACACATTATAATCTTTTATTAGTTTTTTATCATTTTAATAAATTGTTTATTTTAATTATTTATGGTTAGGTTGACAATTTAATAATTTTAAATATTATAATATTATTCAATAATGTTTAAATAGTTAAAATGTTTGTTTACTTTAATTATTTATGGTTAGGTTGACAATTTAATAATTTTAAATATTATAATATTATTCAATAATGTTTAAATAGTTTAAATGTTTAATTTATTTGTTTGTCAAATTATGCAACTTGACACTCTATTTTTCAATTATTATTTTTATAACAATGTTTTGTAAAATAGGTGAATACAATAAAATAACAAGTTTAGTCACTCTACTTTTATTATATTATAACAAAAATATAAAATAAATTAAAAGAACAAAACATTTTTAATTGAATCAACTTACCGACTAATGCTAGGCCAAAACATATAAAATTAAAAGTTACTTTCATATATATATATATTGTTAATCTACCCATAACCTGAACTTATATTCCTTGTATAAGAGATTTCAAATCTTAACATTTGAGATATACCGACAAATATTATTAAACCACAATTTTCACAAAATCTTCAATTATTTCTCATGTTCTTTTCGTTATTCGCATCAAAAACTAAATTGAATTATTTTCAAGAAAATCAATATCAAATTAAGATAAAAGAAAATTGTGGATCAAACTGGTATTAACTAACAAATAGAAAGACAAAAAAGCAATTTAACCTAAGTTTAAACTCTATGTGTACGCATTTTTAAATATACGTGATATTATGTTATTAGGTGATGATAATGTAATGTTATTAAGTTAATATATAAAATAAAATTATATTTTTAAAAATAAAGTGAAAAAATATCAGAAAAGATGAAAGAATAACTGAAACGGTTGATAAATAAAATAAAAGAGAATAAGCAAGGATAAATAATTTTTAAAACAAAACTTATAAAAGTGATGGTCAATTTTCAAAAATTTAATAAATAATTATATTTTAAAAGGTAGAAGTGATATTTTAAAATGTATATAAGAGGAAATCCTATTATTAATATGTTCTTACATATATTTTTACTTATATCTCAAACATCATGCGTATATATAGAGATTAGTTTGACGCAGCACAACTTTTTATTGTTCTTTGCACACATTTATAGCTGAAAAATCCATCAACTTGCCTATTTTTTTTTTAGATTTATTGTATTTTACGGATAAACAAGTGTTTGGGTAAACCTAACAAAAGATATTAGTTAGGTGCGTGACATATTAACTAAAGAGACTATGATATAAGTTGGACTTTTTCTTCTCGATATAAGGGGGAGATATATATGTATATTTTTTTGGTCATATTGGTGGAATTATTTATTTATTCATCCATATCAGAGTTATATACTACTGATTTTTGTTGGAATTTGATGGTCCTATATTACATAAGTTATTTTTTTAATATCGGTAATGTTTGTTCAAATGAAATTTATAGGGATTATTTTCTTTTTTATCGACGTCTATGATTTATGTTTATCGATACTTTACTTAATTAATATTTTTAATTCAATATTTTTATTTAAATAAAACACTTAAAAGTTAAATAATTTAAAATTAATATATTTGAAAACTTTAAAATATTCTAAATCTTCTTACAGTGTCCTGGAATATATGATTCAGATTAAAAAATAATAAAAAAATGCACTATGGAATCCCAATTTCAAAGTATATAGTTTTTCCAAAATACCTTCCAAATGTATAATCCGAAAATTTACTATTTCGGGAGTACTCTTAACAGGAGCTGAAAGAAGAAATCATGAATGACCAAAAGCAATTACCAAAAAAGAGTTAGTTTAATTTGTGCTCAATAAAATTGCAGAATTACCCTTAACTTTTTTCGGATTTAGAAGACGCGCCTTGTATTCTCTTTTACTCACAATTGCTAACCCTGGCATGGCAATGGCGGGCTCTCACACTCCGCAATCTGCTCGGATTCTTCACTTTCTCTGCCTCTGGGCTTCTGCAGTTCTGGTATTCGCCGATGAACATTCCTTGTGTATGCCATTCTTGTCCTTTCTTCTAGATTAATTTTGTTATAGTTATTTCGTTTTATGGATTCAAATATAGGGTTTGGTTTGGTTGTGTCTTTTCTTCCCGGAAAGTTTGGTTACACTTTTGCTTGTTTCTTATGACATTGTTTGATTGTCGAACTCGAAGCATATTGGCTGGATAGTAGAGGATAATATCTTCATCACCGACGGGAAACGAAATGGTGGAAAGAAAGATGCCCTAAATTTGTTTAAAATGTTGAAACTTTGTATTTGGAACTGCTACCTGCAAGCCAATAATGCCCGTTCTATGTTTCCTTTCCAACAACGCTAAAAAAGACGTTCTACATAGTTATTCTCTATGGTTAAGCTTTCTTATGTTACAATAACTTGTAAACTCCTAGTGATTATCTGGTCGCAACATTTCATCTTAAGGATAGTCCTCATGAATGTTTATTGATACGCCCAAAATTGTAGTGGATGGAATGAAATATTCTTGTTTCCTTTCGACATAAAAATTAATATTAATATTCTATACGAGTTTGTTGTTCAAGTAACATAGATTTTTGTTTGTATATTTGATGTTATTTATAATGTAATCTGGTGCCATAATTACGTCAATGTTGAAATTTGACTTATCATTCTCCTTCTGTCTTTTTGCAGCTCTTACTCAAAATGCCACACTGCAGCTATCAAGTGGCTTGCCTGTGGGAAATTCTCCTGGTTCTAAGCCTGGTGCTACTGTGGTTGTTGAAAGAGTTTATATACATGGATTATCAAGGTTTAAAAGCCTGGGGAAATTTGCACATTCCTTTAAAGTGAAGGTGTTGCCACTGCCTACAGACTCAAATGTTCGTCTGCCAAACATAGAGGTCTGTTTCCATAGGTGAGTATTTGTACTAGAGTACATCATACATTGTACATGTGTGTGGTGTATGAATCTATCTACCTATCAACTAGGGTCTTATTGTGTATTTAGTTGATGAGTGATCATGACAGAACAGTCATTGATTTTTTGCTTTATGCATTTGGTTATTCAAGGACTAACACTTTGCTCTATATCTATTTGTCACCTATCAAACTGTTATTGGAAAAATAATCATTGTATTTGATTTAAGACATTTCTATACGTCTTCCTGTTCAGGAATGTGTCTCTTGTAGCCGGGATGTGCTCCCATAGCCAGTGGGAGAAGGTTGCCAAGGGTGCTTGGACTCGATCAGTGTCTCCTTTTGACCACAAGATTTTAGACATAAGGACTGCTGGCTCCACACTGGAAAATTTTGAAGTTTCTGTCGAAGAAGGTAAAATGTTCTTAGTGCAGGTTTGTTTAAGTTTTTTTTTTGAAGATTTTTTTTTTTTTCTTTTAAATCTCTGTTTGGAAGGGGGCATAAAGTAAATGAAAATCTAATCCAAATGTACATATTATATTTGTTACCGATGAAGACGAGATTCATTTCTTTTAAGTTATGTTCACATCTAAGAACAGTTACATCCAGCACTAACAATATTTTTTTCCCTCCTTTGCAGAATTTTTTGTATATCGAATTGTGTTATTAGTATTGGGTATTACTCTGATGAGCCTTGCAGCATTTATAAGCAATTCATTAGCATTTTACTACAGCAGTGCAATGGCAATTGGAATAATTCTCGTTGTACTGATTATTCTTTATCAGGTAACGTTTCTGTTCCTCAATTTTCAATTTTGAAATGTTTAATATCCAATCTTAGTTTCTGTTTATAATTAATCTTTTTGTTTTGTTGAGTTGAGTAGTCAATCATACCTTCAAGGTTCAATTCTTGTCAAGAAAAAATTTCTTTTGCTTTGTTTGTAGATTATCATAGAGAGTGATATGATATTTTTATGTGATTAACACTTTCCTCCCAACTCAAGAAAGTTGGACTCATGCTGGAAAAAAGATTCTGTTCAGTATAAAGTAAAAAAGAAGACTAGAACAGCTAATGAGGATTGTACCTATCTAAAAAGTATAATGTGGTCTGGATGTTGAAGTGAAAACTCCTGTTTTCTCAATATTAGTTTGACTTCTCAGTTGCAAACTAATTTTTATATTAAATGTCTATCGAAAATTTTTTGTTGACAATTAACATGGAATTTGCCGCTTATTAATTGACAGGGAATGAAACTTCTTCCAACTGGTCGTAAGAGTTCCCTTGCCATATTTATGTATTCAACTGCTGTAAGTTTATCCTTAATGCACTTCTCTTCCACCTTTATACTAATCAATGTGGATCATATAATTAACAATTTCAGGTATTATTCTAAATCAGGTTGGTTTTGGTACTTTTCTCCTCCGTTACATTCCTGGCTTAGTTCGTTCAGTACTTACAGAGTTAGGAATTGATGAAGACATGTATAATCCTGTATGTAAGTCACGTATTTGTTTTCTGCTGATTTTCTTTGACATCAAACTGCTGGTTAAAAATATCTTTCACTTATTCATATGTATTCTGAATTATTGTAGTGTTGTTTGGTCTCATTTGTTTTGTCTGTAAATTTGAATGGCTAGCTATTGAAGAGTGTATGGTCCACAACAAATGATCACGCAGGGTTTCCAGTTTGTGCAATTCCATTAGTTTAGGTCATAGAGGATTAGCATTTGGTTGCCATCCATATGTAAAACCATGTCATCATTTCATGACATGAATAATAGACAAATTAATTTTGCTAATACTATGTTAGTAACAGCCCCGAGTTCAGTTCAGCAGAAGGAATAAGGATCAGAAGGTGCACTTCATGAGGAATAAAATTATGTAATTAAAGCCATAGTTGTTAATAGTATGATGGTGGCACTATCATGCCATTGCAATCACCATCCACTCTTGGAACCTATATGCTTGTCCATTGTGCACTCAACCATTCACATCCATTGCAGGCAATATTCTCATACATGAAATCCCAAAATTACCTTAACTGTTTTATTTTTTCCATCGTTTCTTCAATTGGTGTCATATTAATATCTTGTATACTTTCATTTTGTATCTTGTCCTTTCTTGCGTCATCCATCTTAACATGCTCCTTTTTTGTACTCTCACCTTTTTCTCTTTCCACTTTAAATATCAACATACACTATCATAGAGTATAGTATGATAACCCATAATGCTTTTTTTCATTTTAGTCATCTCGCTTGTATTTTTTGTGTAACACATCATTACTAATTTTCCCATCATTTTGTGATATTTATCTTAGATGTCTAAACTTAGAAACCTGTGGTATGTAATCTTCGCCCATTTCTACTTCCAAGTAGTTTTCTTCCTCTCTTGCTACAAGTGCAAGTCAGATTGATCTCATTTATTTTCTCCCATTTAAGATAGAAAAATTATGAAAAAAAGAAAAGAAATGCTGGATGTAAAAGATGGCATGTGACTTGCTAAAGATATGAATGCTTGGAAGTCAAAAGTGAGGGCCTTAGTGTATAATTGATTCCTTATAAAGGAGATGGAAGGGGTGGTGAAAGAGCATTATATTTTTAATATGAGGCTTAAAAGAGAATGGTTTGTCAATGTGGAAAAAATATGTGGATCTTCAAATCCTAAGGAAAACGTTAGATACTGAACACTTGGATTTAATACTAAGTATATAACTTAAGCTGTAAAATTGCCTCTGCCAAGGCAGAACTATTGATTTCCTACGGGTTTAGTTTGTGAGTGCACAGTACCCAATGCAGCAAGCCATTCTAGCGCAGCGTTTTTTATTTGCATACTAGTTCAAAATATTTAGGTTTTTCCAACCTTTCCTTCGCAAAATTTGGTTAAACTTTGTGTTTTAAAATTGTTTATGCCTCTTGTTGCAATTTAGTCACGACGAGTCTCAAGATACTACAAATAATGGATCCAATGATCTCAGCGGAGTAAATATATTATTGCATACACTACAAGTTGGGTCAATCTTGAAAAAAAAAAACTGGATGTTTTAGATGGACTCTGAATTTGGGATATTCAGCTATCGAACAACTTTAGAGTTGATCCCATTGTACGCAATGAATACTTTCTTGCAATTTCTCACTAATTTGTCATTTCATTCTTGGTTTCTATGGTATTCATTGCTTAGTAGTATTTTTTTTTTGCCTATTCTAGTGTATGTTTGTGTAGTTAGTTATATTTGTCCGTTGTACAAATAGTCAAATATGAGGATCATTCAGCACTTAGCTTATGCAATGTCAACTGCAGTTGGCAATATTTCTGCTGACATTTGTTGCAATTGTTGGAGCTTGGTTGGGGTTCTGGGTGGTACACAAGCTTGTCTTGACTGAAGATGGATCAGTGGACATAAACACTGCTCAATTTGTTGCCTGGGCTTTAAGGATTTTGGCTGCGATTATGATTCTTCAGGTTTGTTTATTTATTTTCTTCCCCAGCATTTCTATTATGTTGTTGATTCTCAAGATAAGCACATGACTATAAATTTGATAAGATGTTGTTTCTAGAGTTCTATGGATCCCCTGATGGGAACATTGGCTTTACTATGTGGATCACTCCTCTCCTTGTTGAAGAGGATGCGTAGAGTGAGATTCCTTCGTCATTTACGCAGGTTAGTCCACAATTTCTTAGTTAAATGTACAATCCATAAATATTAGGGGATATATATCTATTACATTCATTTGTTAGTATAACACTAGCATTATTAGGCATTGATTTCAGTTATTAGTGAGAAAGTAATATCAAATCAGTCTATGGAAATTCAAGTTGTTTCTATAATGGAAAAGGAAATGCACGTGTCATTTCAACAAATTGAAGGCCTACTAATTGCAATTTCCCTACACTTTGTCATCATGAGAGTTTCTTTTTATGACTATTGGTCCAATAAATGCGTCCTTCGATTTTTGGTTGGTATTTACTGTGGAAAAAAATTGCAGGCGTTTGTTTAAATCACCCAAGAAAAACAGAAGGAGATCCCAGGTTCCTGACTCGTCACCTTTTGATGGTTCACACGATGAACATATGTACAACAAGATGCAAAATGAAGAAGACTCTCCACTTTTTCATCCACGACTGAAAAGCCCTACCTTGTCGCCTTGCAAATCTTCTGCTAAAGGTTTGCATCTCTTGTATCCTTGCTTTTAAAAGTGTCACCTTTGGACAACTTTTTTCTACACCGATTGATCAATGAAGAAGAACATTGAGATTCGTGGTGATTAATACGCTAAATAAGTGCGTTTCCAGGTTTCATTAGGACGCCACTTAAAACACAGAAGGAGGCGTTATACCCGTCGATCATACACGACACGCCGGAGAGAAAAAAATATTCAGCTGCAGAATGGGATGCGTTTACAAAGGAGTCAACTGAAAAAGCCTTGGAAGAACTTGTTGCATCCCCTGATTTCAGTAAATGGTTATCCACCAATGCAGATAGGATAAGTGTAACGCCCAACACGAAAACTGATCGTGGGCGTAGATGGCTGTTGTGGTCTTGAAGCACCTAAACGTTCTCCACAAATTCATGACAGTTTGATCGAAGTAGTTGATAAAATCCTTCAGGATTTCTTGCCTTTGAGCTAACGGTTGTTTTTCCATTGCAGAAGGTCCAAACACAAGAGCAATGTAGAATAGACAAACTTAAATATTGTAAATTTTTGTGATAAGTAATTTCTTGTGGGGTGTACTATAGATATTCATTCCCTGCTCTGGTGGTTTCTCAGATCTTGTCCACTGGGAAGTTTCAGGGAAATGTTTGATTTTGTATCCAATGCTGACCAGTCGGTTTATGATGTAGTCTTAGTTTTGAAATTGGTAGAATGCATTCACTTCGTTTTTATTTTAAAAACACGTTTTATGGTAAACTTAGATTCTATGATTCAGTATTTAGCCTTGTTTTAGTATGTATATATATAATTTTTGATTCAGATACATAACTATGTCTAGGCCTTTAATCTGTTTTGAGCCTATTAGAAAATGTAAATAAAAAGTAGTGCCAACTTTGTAAGTTCACACACACCCCACTATCATGTTTTACAACTGAATGAAATCTTTCTCAAATAACACTGCTAGAAAAACTAGGACATGTAAATGTGTATGTACCAGGGTTTATTTAAAAAAGTAAAAATTTATACAATCAGTATCATATTTGAACAAATATGAAAAATAAAAGAACACAAATTTAATTTTTTATATTACAGGAGTTCATTAAAAAAAATCTGTCCTTTTGTATTTTTTAAAGTTTTTTTTATACTTTTTTAATACTAGGTCTCTTATCTTCCTATTTATTATATTTTAATCCGTGTTTAGCAAAAAAGCTTATGCCAGATGCATGACTTAATTTACAAGTGTCCCGCTCCTTTCATGCTTTCTCAAAGGAAAATGATTTTTTGACCACTAAATTTTGACAATTTTTTCTTACAATTTTAAATATTATTTTTAAGTGATTTTTCATTTTTTCATTCTTAGTATTCCAAGATCACTTGAGAAATATCACATCATATTGTAAGAAAAAATTGTCAAAATTTAATAGTCAAAATATCCTTTACGAACAAGTGATGTTTGAAATTTGACGTCCATTTGAACGTTATCAAACATAACAGATATTGTAAAATCAGGAATAATTTTAATATCTCACATACAATCTTTTACTAACTATTTTTTATTTAGAATTAATAAAAAATATTATATATATATTCCTTATTTGTTTAACAACTAAAATAAGAAATGGCATGTGGCATAAGAACCAGAAACCTTTTATGTTGAATCCAAAAAGAAGTGTAAAACACTTTTACGTAAATATTAAAACAAAAAATAAATTCGGTTATACTTAATAAATATAAAGTTGCAGTAACTTTAATAAAAAAAATTAAAAACATCGGCAATGTGACACGTATGTATCATTCCTTTATCGTTAATAATTTAAACGATGTTGAAAAAAAACTAAATTAAACAGAATTAACAAATTAAGATTTATTTGAATACAAAAATAAAATTAGAATTAATTTGACAAAATTTTAACAAAAAATTAAAACAAAAAAATATTTTAACTTTTATAAAAATATTGAAACTTAATATCTCTCTGTATATTATGATATTTTATTGAATCAAATTCCTAAAATATTAATATGTTGGCACCTGAATAACCTTTGGTTGCTAGGTATGTTAAAGTGTATATAGGAATTAAGAACAGAACTTGAATTTAATGATACAATTATTTTAGGAATAATAATGCTACTTCATCCAGTAGCAGGAGGTAGCTTTCGACCCTCTCAAGTCATGAAATGCTTTAATTTGTGGGAACAAACAAGGGCCATAGTAAAATTTAGAACAATAGAATAAATAATTGATGGTCCCATCCCCACACACAACATACACGCAACATTTTCATACATCCAACTTACGACACATGCACGGCTGCATGCTTCTCCAATGGAATACAACTCCTACACATAAAACAAAATTTTCAAAATAATTTTTTCACTTTAAAAAATTGTATTTATGTCAACTTAAGCTATACTTAACATTCATTTCATATGATTATATTATTAAAATTAAAAAATAATGGATTCCGAATATATAAATTAAAGTAGTATCAGTATTGTTTTAGGACCGTATTTTTATCCTGTCTCAGACTGTATAGAACGGCACCGTGTCGCCGCATAGTCGACCTTTGATACTGTGTCTTTTTTTATTTGCCCTAGTGGCGCGTTTCTTCGCTATAACACAACACAACACAAATTATTAATTACCAAAATGGAAAATATCTCTCTGTCTCTTCTTCTTGAGTTACTGTGAGATCACACACAAGTAGAAGGTAGAAGCTCAACAACCATGGCGACGGCCACTTCAAAGGCAACCATATCTGTGCCTTTCCTTTCCCATGGCTCCACTCCTAACTTCCACTTCTTGCATCTTCTGTCACCACTCGCAACTGCAACCGTTCCTCGCCGTTCTTGTACTTTTAGGTCTCACAACAACAAAACGACACCGTTATCACCGAGAGACTGCGGCTGTCACCAAAGTCGCGCCGCCGGAGAAGACTTTGGCATCTCGGAGGAAGACGAAGAGTTCGTCAATGTTCTTAGGGAATCTCAATCCTACGTTTTGGTCCACAGAGCCAGTGTTTTCGTTGTGCTCATATCTGCAGAAGTTGTTGCCAGTCCTTACTTGGATCCCATTCTCAAGGTATCACATCGCTCCGCTTTCTCTCTCTCTATCAAATCAACTCAACTCAACAAAAACTTTTTCTTTTTTGCAACCGATTATTGAGAATGTCCCTACAATGCTTACACAAAATACTAAAAGATTTTGCAAAATATTTTATAGGAAAATAAAAAAGAAGAAGGAAAAGTTTAAAGTTCAAATCAGTTTTTTTTTTTTTTTAATTTTTTAGTTTTGCTCTTTCAAGTCAACTCTACTTCTTTATTTTTTTCACTTTTTTCTAAACAAAAAAAAAAAAAAAAGACATATTTTTTTTCTCTCTATTTGTTATTTTAACTATGCTGCAACGAACAAATTGAAGTTTTCATGTTCTGTGTATATAATTAACTCAAAATGTGAAGCTAATTTACGCAACTAACAGGACTTGTTTGATTTGAAAAAAAAAATGCTAAATTTTTGGCTTCGTTGCTCTTTTCACAAAAAAAATAAAAAAATAATAGTGGTAGCAAATAAACAATTACTTAAATAAATGAGCTATATTATAGATTGACAATGTTTTTTAACAAAGTTTCCTATTTAAGTAAAAAAATATTATTTTATTACTTTATTTTAATTAAAAATTAAAAGTTAATCTATTTTAATTCCATTTTTAGAAAGTTTGTCAAAATATTTGTTGTCAGAAGGTAATTTTCCTAAATAAAAGGTAGTTTCCAAATGAAAAAAGTTTAGTGTAGCCTAGGCTGAGTGAGACGATATAAAGGAACTATGTAAATATTAAGAAACAGGTAAGAAGCAGGTGTCACTTTTGGCTCCACACGTTGAAGTGACGTGTCATGACGAGGAGAGGACAAAGTGCGAATAATATTAGAATACAAATCTTGAATCAAAAAGGTAAAAGTTTCACAATATAAATTTCTTTAGGGCAATAAAAATATTCTTTACATGTAATTTTAACTTAAAAATATTTTTAAATTTACATGCATAATAGAAAACCTTATGGTTTTTCTTCCTAACTTTAAAGCATGATGTATCTTTCTTTTTCTATTTTGGGTTAAATATGTTTTTAATCCTTAATTTTAGTGAATTTTAAAATTAGTACATTTCAAAATTTTGAATTAATTTAGTCCATCATCTTTTGAAATAGGTGGATTTAGTTTTTTTAATTAAATTTTATTAAGTTTATTTGACATTTCAAGCACTTTTCATAATAGTATTTGATTTAACATTAAAGTAAAAATGTGTCAAATAATATAAACAACTCAAATACAAGTTTGAAATGCGTGTGAAACCTCAAATAAACGTAACAAAATTTGATTAAAAGAACTAAATCTAAGTTTTTCGAAAGATGAATAACTAAATTGATCACAAATTTTGAAATTAACTAATTTCAAAATCCAAAAAAAGTTAAGGAAAAATATATTTAACTTTACTCTCATTAATTATTGCGGTAAGAATTATCATGTTTCTAGCTTAGTTTTAAGAAAAAGGTGAGATTTTTTTTTTGTTTATTAAAATTAATTATCTTCATTTTATTTAGAGTTAATATGTTTTTATTTTATTTATTTCAAAAGTTTATGCCTTAAAACTGAAGAAACATTGTTCAACTGAAAAATAAATAATAATAAGAAGTGTAGTATAATTTAAAAACTTTAAAAATATATTTTTTCATTTATGAACGTTTTTCCTTCTTCCCTTCCTTGCTTAGCAATATGATAAAATAGTAAGGTATTATTTTTTTACAGAATTTTATCAGAATGATCGATCAACATCGAATTTAACAAGTAGGACACGCCAACATAAATGTGTATTCAGTTTATTTAGTTTAGTTCATATACATAATTTGTTTTTTTTTAAATTATTCGTACACTTTAATAATGAATGAAAGGAAAGGATCAATAAAATTTGATTTATTTAAATATAAATATTTTTTAAAAATAGAACGTTATATATTTTTAACATTAAATTATGAATAATAATAATAATAATTTTATATCAAATACAATAGGAACACTAACATTCAGGTATCAAATTAATGATCGACAATGACTTTGTTTTTTTTAAGGACATGACTTCGTAAGATATGTTTTACTTTTTTTTTTTTGCATTATTCCTTTTATATATTTAACTATCGGCTTTAGATATTACTAGTGTAAACACAGGCGCTATCGCGCCTGTGTGTACGCATTTTTTGAATTATATTAAGAATTGATGATATTGTAATGTTATTAATTTAATAAACAAAATAAAAGTATGTTTATAAAAAATAAAATAAAATGTACGAAGAAAATAAGAGAAAAATAACTATTGATGAATAGTAAGAGAAAAAAAGAAAAAAGAGATAAGTAAATAATTTTATAAAAACTTATAAAAATAACC
>Ga0099822_1003518_pt1 | contig 20085 bp, 14 predicted proteins | sample CowpeawhiteBW_FD_76839 | JGI IMG/M metagenome (GOLD analysis project Ga0099822, IMG submission 76839) | Root nodule microbial communities of legume samples collected from California USA - Cow pea white BW | ecosystem: Host-associated > Plants > Roots > Nodule | place: USA: California | collected...
AATAATTGAAATATTCAAATGTGAGGCATAAAAAATTTTTAATTAACATAAATCATTTTAACATAATTACATAAAAGTTATGATAAGATAAAAAATATATTGGAGATGCGAATGAGTTTCATGGCAAACCAAATAATTAAAAGAAATAAAAAATAGAAAGTATATATATATATATATATATACTTAATTAATTATGAATATTTTAATAATTTAAATGGAGATGGAGATATGGCGGGGATATGTACATCCTCATACCCATCCCCATACCCAATTGAAAAAGTCGAGTATTCCCCATACCCATACCCATACCCAGTCAATGCGGGGATTCCCCATCAAAACGGGGACGGGTTCGGGCAATACCCACGGGGACGGGTTTATTTGCCATCTCTACTCACCCCCGAGTTATGTGTTACAAGTGTTACAATGAATCAATTTCTCTCACCACAAGGTTAACCCTTAATGAATTTCAGGTCTCCTGCTACTCTTACCACAAGAGTCAGTCCGCTCTAGGTGAGACTAACTGACTCCTTAGAGTGTCAGGATGCAACCTTACCTAGTTATACAGATGGGGCACCACCATAGACACCCACTAACAAGGGCCATGAAATTACGTCCTGACCACTGAAGCGCAACCCTGAAAGTCCCACCTAGAGACTCCAAGGAATTATGCACTGACACGGACTAAACATACTCAACCAATCAAGAAATATTCATCATACAGATTATACATGCATATTGCATACTAGTTCCTCATAATCCATCCCTTTCATTTTTCCAGTAAATCCATACCAGCTCATCATTCTCAACCAACATAGTGAATTTCCATCTCATGTTGATGCCGTGTCAATTTAATACCAACCACCTCATTCATTTCACATGCGAAGGTTCACGCCCAAAACCATTATTTACAATTCATGAATCACATCACTCATGCATATTTATTTGTCTCATGTATTTAACACAATAATCAACATCCAAGCAAGCATAAACCATTTCAGAATTTCAGAAACAACCACACAATCACACTGTCTCGCCCAGCTCCTCGCTCAAGCTGAAGGGTCTCGCTCAAGCGAGCCCCCTTCGCCTAGGCGAGGGCTTGAAAAAGGACGCAGGAGCTCGCACAGGATCTCGCTTAGGCGAGACCCCTCTCGCTTGGGCGAGACGTTCGCTCGCTCAAAAATTGAGCGGGTCGCCTGAGCGACCTGTCACGTAAAAAGGGTCCAGCGAGTCCCTGTCCATCTCGCCTAGGCGAGACTGGCTCGCTTGGGCGAGGTTATCAGGTCTAGCTACTGTTTTTCTGCAACAGTCACCCACACTAGTCCAAAACAACAGATTCATGCGTTCATAGCTAACATAACATCTCACCAACCACGAAATCTCGAAATAACAGCTAAGCAACATGGAAAAACGGAATATGTGAGTAAGCCATAGCTTCCCTACCTGGACAATGCTAGCTGGAAACCTCGACACCCAAACTGTGGTGCACAAACAGTTTTTAGGAACAAACTCAGAGCTAGAAACAATGAGTAAAAGTGGGTCATTACGAAACCCTGACAACAACCACGAAAACAGACCAGAGAGGGAAAAACTATGAGTTGAAGAGCACTTACGTGAGCTAAGGATGGGGCCAAGCTGAACGCAAACTGAAAGTACTGTGGAACCCTAACAGAGATGACGGTTGCGGCTCTAAGCACCAAGAAAGCAGAAATCTGAAAGTGTGGAATGAGTCAATTAGGTTAGACTTGGGTGGTTTTATCTTTTGAACCAGCCCTTAAGCCCAATAGCTTAAGGACAACCCTTAAAACTTTAGGGCAGAAAAGTGGACTTTACACGGTCTGTGATCGTTTTATTTCATATAGTCAAAATAAAAGGCTTTAGGTTAAGAAAGATATATGAAGCTTTTTAACTTTACATGCTGCAGCAGAATATCAATAAACATATTTTAGAGTGGGTTCCACAAGTAAGCGAAATCAACAAAGATATAATGATATAAAATAAATCATAGAAAGAAATTAAAACCATTATTGAAATATCCATTTTGTGTTTAAATCAGAATGTTTGCTTCTGTACACACGACAATGCTATATTAATCTTTGCTGCATAATTGAGTCATCGAAGGTTCAGCTATTTTACGAGGATAGGGTCAGTATTTTGATGTAATGCACTAAGTGTCGCAGAATAGCTTCAAATTTAATTGAGACTTATGAATATTTTCCATGAGACTTGTGAAGATTTTCCACGGAAATTAATGATATTAGCATAAGTATTGATGGTTGATGATTAAATTTTGTTGAAAAATTTTATTAGTTATTTGTAGTGAAAATTTTCCTTTCAAAATTTTCATTTACAAAATTAAAACTTAAAACCTGATACAAAAACTAAAATACCCTCTGTTTAGAAACCTCATTCCCATGGGTAAATTCTCCCAGTTTAACTTGTGTTTTTGGATTTTTTGTTCCATCCTTGTCCTTCTTTTTTGTCTCTCTCCATGCATTTTATTCTCAGCCGACTTAACTATTTTCGTATATCTGACCTTAAAATAAGCAAAGAACAACTCTTTCTCTTTCTCTATTTGTCTGTTTTGAATTGTTCAGTTGTGCTAGACGTCTTATCCTTGAGTGTGGCACAGTTTTGCTGAACAAATACCAAAAGTGACATTCTTATTACAGTATTAGTGCAAGTGTTATGGATTATTATTTTTTATATTTGATATTTTTAGAGGTAATCCACTACTAAATTGACTCAAGCTCGGGTGATCATCAATTTTTTTATCAATTTTTAAAGATTCAATCCAAATCCATTTTAAATCTAAATAATTGGATTAAATTTTATATGCAAATTCATTTTTGCTGTAGAACTAGTTTAGATTTTTTAAAAATTGAGATCCAAAATATTTGAATCAAGTTCAAAATCCAAAATCAATATTATATAAAAGAAATTTAAATTAAATTATTTTAATGCCGTCAGGACCGACTTTGTCAAAATTGGTCGAATTTCAGCTCGGGTTGACTTGACCAAATTATAGTAGGGAACGATTCGACCCAATTTCGATTAGACTGACTAGGCCAAATTTCGATCAACGTCAACTTGGCTGAATTCAGCCGAATTTTTGGTTAGGGCCAACTTAATCAAATTCAGTTGAATTTCAATCGGGGCAGACTCGATTGAATACCGTTGGATTTCGTCAAGGATCGACTAGACCAAATTTTTGCACGTACCGACTTCGCCAGGGCCGACTTGGCCGAATTTTGATCGGAGTCGACTTGGACGAATTCGGTCGACTTTTGATTGTAGCGGACTAAGCTGAATTCGGCTGAGTTTCAATTGGTGCCGACTCGATCGAGTTTCAGTCGAAGTCGCCTTGGCCGAATTTTGCCAAATTTCAACTTGAGCCGCCTCGGCGAATTTGGTTAGAGCCTTCTCTATCAAATTTCGGTCAGGACTGACTTGACCAAATTTGGCTAAATTTCGACCGAAACTGACTCAATCGAATACAGTTGAATTTCAATCGGGCTGATTCAATCCAATTCGATTGGGACAAACTCGACCGAATTTGACCTTGAGCCCGGTCCGGCTTGACTCGACCTTCGTTCCGTGCTGACCTATTTCGATCTTGTGTCCAAACTGACTTGTCTTGACCTTCGGTCTGTATGCTAGTCAATCTCGATCTTCAGCCCAACCCAACTAAAACTTTGGATTGTATATTTTGTATTTTCCATATTTGTGAATTTGGATTCAAATAATGAATATTCAATAAAAAAATTTATAAAATATAGATCACATTAAAATTCAAATTTAATAAAATGGATTGAAAGTTTAATAAAATTTATTTTAAATTGATCGGATTACGACAAAAGTGTATCGATCAAGAAATTTGATTTTTTGCCATCCCTCACTCAAACTTAAAATAAGAAAAACAAAATAATGAATCTTAAAAAGTAACATACGAAAATTTAGTATATTTAAACAAATAAAAGCAACAACATTCTCATTATTTCACACTCTACACATATAACATTCCTCCCTCTCCCTAGCAACCTCTTCACACACCAAACTTCAACTAACCAAAATGGATTTGTTCCTTGCGAATACCCTAAACACCACTGTACTTGCACTCTTTTCTCTAACATTACTCTTAGCTTTCTCTCTGTTTCTCTTTCGTCCCTCCAAAGCTGGTCGTAATAATCTGCGAGAACCTCCAATGGCCTCACGTGCATGGCCCATACTCGGCCACCTCATGCTTCTCGGGGGCTCACCAACACCCCACAAGACGTTGGCAGCCATGGCTGACAAGTATGGACCCCTCTTCACCATCAAGCTCGGTTCCAAACGCGCTTTGGTTCTCAGCAACTGGAAAATGGCGAAGGAATGTTACACCACAAACGACGTCGTCGTATCCTCTCGCTCCAAGCTCGTGGCCATCGAACACGTTGCTTACAACCAAGCAAGTTTCGGGTTCGCACCCTATGGTCCTTACTGGCGTGAGATACGGAAGATTGTGACCGTGTTCCTCTCCGACCGCAAAACGGAGCTTCTAAGCCGCGTTAGGGTTTCTGAGATTCGAAGTTCTGTTAAAGAGCTCTTTCATGTTTGGTCGGAGAAGAAGGGGAGTGATGAGTGCGTGGTGGTGGAGATGAAGCAGTGGTTCACTGAGTTGGTGTTCAATATAGTTTTCCAAACCATGGCTGGGAAGCGATTATTCGGTAAAATTCACACAAATTCAAGTTTTCAGTTTAATCTTTCTGTCCCAAAACAAGAATTAGAAGCACTTGTCTCTCAAAAAAGCTTATAAGACAAGGCATAATAAAAAGATTGTTGTTACCATTTTTCTTGTTTGAATTTAAAGATATATGATATCGTTGAAGAGGGGTTTGTTTTTGGCAATAGGTAAAAGCGCAGTGGTTAGTGAGAAAGAAGCAGAGAAGTGTGTGAAGGCTTTGAGGGAGTTCATGCACATGTTGGGAGTGTGCACAGTGGCTGATGCTGTTCCTGTTCTGAGATGGATGAATTTGGGAGTGAAAGCCATGAAAGAAACTGCCAAAGAATTGGATGTGATCTTAGATGAGTGGTTGGTGGAGCACAGCAAGAAGAGGGAAAAGGGTGTTGAAAGTGACGACCAAGACTTCATGGACATGATGCTTTCAGTGCTCGAAGGTGCCACCATCGATGGCTTCGATGCTCCTACTATAAACAAAGCCACAACTTTGGTATGTGTGTTGAATATAACAATTGTGCATGCACTTTTTATATAGCTAAAATTTGTCCTCTTCTTGCATCTCAAAAACACACACACATATATGCCACATAACATTCTTCTTAACTAGAGAACTTCTGCAGGCACTGATCTTGGGTGCCACTGATACAAGCACAGTTACTCTTACATGGGTGATATGTTTCTTGTTGAAAAATCCTCTTATATTAGAAAAGGTAAAAGAAGAGATCAACACTCACATTGGAGAAGAGAGATTCATAAATGAGTCAGATATGAACAAGTTAGTGTACCTTCAAGCAGTGGTGAAAGAGACACTGAGGTTGTATCCACCAGGTCCTCTTTCAGCACCTCGTGAATTCACACAAGATTGCATGTTAGGTGGCTATCACATAAAAAAGGGAACTCGATTAATCACAAACCTGTGGAAGATCCAAACTGACCCTACTATTTGGTTGGATCCGTTGAAGTTCAAACCTGAAAGGTTTCTCACTACTCACAGAGATGTTGATGTTAAGGGTCAGAATTTTGAGTTGTTACCGTTTGGAAGTGGCAGAAGAATATGTCCAGGAATATCCTTTGGCCTTAACATGATTCATCTAACTCTGGCTAATTTTTTACACTCTTTTGAAATATTTAATAAACCCAATGAAGGTATTGATATGAGTGAAGCCCTTGGAATGACCAACGAGAAAGCTACTCCTCTTGAGATTCTTGTTAAACCACGTTTGTCTTCAGAGTATTATGAATCCATGTGATGTGGTAGAAGTTGTGTCATCTGTTCCAATAAATCAGTTGAAACTGCAATTTGTAATCTTAAATTTGTAATGTAACACACTGTTAAAGATTGCCATTGGAATTTCTATATCAGCGGAAGTGAGTGAAGAATAGAGATTTTCTGTTGTGTATATGGTTTTGTATTGATTAGATATTTTTGTCTTATTTTTTATCGTATTTTCTCAGTGATAAGAATTAAATTCATAATCTTTCTTTTTTCGCCATTAAAAAACTCTTATTTTCAGTTATTCTTTTTTAATTTTTTCTAAAAGAATACTTATAAAAATTTTTATAAAATAAAATTTGTAAAAAAATTGCTGTCAATTATTTTACAAAATATTTTATATAAAATACTTTTCGTAACAAAGTTTATAAAAAATATTTGCAAACTTTATAATTTTATAAAAAATAATTATCAAAATTACATGTCAATTAAAATACTTAAAAAAATAATAAAAAGAAGTCTTTTCTTACGATTTTTTTTAACAAGAAAACTTTTATGTAATATAAAAACTTTTATGTAATATGAAAACTTTTGTAATATGAGAAATTTTAGAAATGTTTCATTTTCTATTTTTTCTTTCAAATCCATCGATATAAGTTTCAAATGTTAACGTAGAGAGTTGAACATATTTATGCTAACTTGTATGAATCATATTTTCATTTTAATTTATGCTTGTCCAAAACCGGTGATGCTTGCCAATTTTGACTATTTCATTATTTTTTCTACATATTTCCCAATTACAATTCAGTACTAGATAATATAAAAGAAAATCAAATTAACTTATTAGTATAATTAACTTGCAACATTATTTCCTTTGTTAATTTGTGGGCACAATTTAATTACATCAATATCATATCTTGAACTATTTTACGATTATTTTTTTTAATGAAATTTAGTAGAGTTTAGGTTGAACGAATATAATTTATGTTCTCTCATTACCACGTTATATTTTTATTTCCTATTTTTCCATCAAGTTCGTCGGTCAATGTAATGTGGTAAAAGCTTTTTGGATAAAGTTGTTCAGACACATTATTTTGTAATAAGAAATTTAATAGAAAGTGTTGATAAATTCAAAATAGTTGAATATTAATGGTATGTTACATAATTCCCATTTTAAAATGTATGTTTTTTCATAATGTTTCTAAAATATGCAATTAAAAAAATTCTTAATATATTTCAAATTGTATTTTTCACAAAATATAGAAAATTTCATTTTCATCTATAGTATAATAAAAAAATTAGACAAATGAATTATGTGAAAGATGCAGAAAGCAATTTCCACTTAACGAATTATAACAATTTTCCTACTCTTTCCTTTTTCTTTTCTTTCTTTCTTTCTATTTGATTATAATCGTTATAATCAATGTGAAAGATGCATGTATGCGTTGGTCTGTTTTTGGTCACATGAGTCAATGTCACTACTATACAATCTTATCCTTCCTGGTCAATTATCCTTGGTCACCAAGGTTATTCAATTATTCGCTTTAGCCACCTTAAAGTAAACAAGTGGGGTTTGGTCAATATAAAACTTTCGGAGATTCCAAAAATAAGTTTTATGTACAGTAAAAATAAATGTTATAAGAATAGAAATACCGAATTTTAGGTTTTTTAAAGAACACAAATAAAATAATATTACAGTAATATGAAAACTTTTTTAAAATTCTTTAAAGAAATGTATTTTTTTCATAAAAAAAAAATTCAATCTTTGAACATTTCATTATAACCCTTGTTCTGTCTCCTATTTTTGTTTCCATTATGCAGAACTATCCACTAATATATTCTAATACTTGCAGATCAAGTAAACAAAAAGTTGCCCAAAATAATTCATACACAACATTACAAAAATTTTGACTATTCCACAAAAGTTTCAACTCATTATTCTAAGCAAAAAACGACGGCATATTGGTCCAACCATGTGGCCATGCACAAACCCAGAGACCCATGCTTTCCTTATAAAAGCAGAGAGAAAAACAGTTTCAAGTCATTCTTCCACCATAACAAGCAAAAATGGACTTTCTCCTAAATTGCTTAACCTTAAACACCACCACTGTTATTGCATCGTTTCTTTCTCTAATATTCTTATTTTTCTGTCTATATCGTAGAATTTCTTCTGAGAAACGGGCTCCAATAGTGAAAGGGGCATGGCCAATACTCGGTCATCTTTCACTGTTGAATGGCTCACAAACACCCCATAAAACTTTGGGTGCTTTGGCGGACAAATATGGAGCCTTGTTCACCATCAAGCTCGGTGTGAAAGAGGCTTTGGTGCTCAGCAACTGGGAAATGTCAAAGGAACTCTTCACCACAAACGACCTTGCAGTTTCATCACGCCCTAAACTCGTCGCCGTGGAAGTCATGTCCTACAACCAAGCCTTCGTAGGGTTGTCTCCATACGGACCCTATTGGCGAGAGCTCCGAAAGATTGTGACTTTTGAGTTTCTCTCCAACCGCAGAATAGAGCAACTCAGCCACATTCGTGTCTCCGAGGTTCAAACCTCATTCAAAGAGCTCTGCAATTTATGTGTAGACAACAAGAAACAGAATGAATCTAGTTACAGTTGTGCTACTTTGGTGGACATGAAAGAGTGGCTTGAACATTTGACTTTCAATATAATAGTGAGGATGGTGGTGGGGAAGAGGTACTTTGGTGTGGTGCATGTGGAGGGCAAGGAGAAGGCAGAGAGGTTTATGAAGAATTTAGATGAGTTCATGAAATTGATGGGAACTTTCACTGTGGCTGATGGGGTTCCTTGCTTGAGGTGGTTGGATTTTGGGGGCTATGAGAAGGCCATGAAAGCAACGGCTGAGGAAATGGACAAGCTGTTGAGTGAGTGGTTGGAGGAGCACCGTGAGAAGAAGGGTTTGGATGGAAAGGTCAAAGGTGATCAAGACTTCATGGATGTAATGATTTCAGCACTTAATGGGGCTCCCATTGATGGGTTTGATGCTGATACCATTTGCAAAGCCACTACCCTGGTAAGTAGTATAATGAACCATTTATTAAAATGCTGTGAACATTGACATAGAAGAAAATTCTATAGATTGAGTATACGTAGTATTTCCAGTTTATTTGTTGATGAAGCTTGAACATGTTTGCAGGAATTGATTTTGGGTGGGACTGATTCAACTGCTGTTACTCTCACATGGGCACTTAGTCTGCTCTTACGAAATCCTCTTGCAATGGAAAAGGCTAAAGAAGAAATTGACATGCATATTGGCAAAGATGGATGGATAAAAGAGTCAGACATAAGCAAACTTGTTTATCTTCAAGCCATAGTTAAGGAGACATTAAGATTGTATCCACCAGCACCTCTTTCATCACCTCGTGAATTCACACAAAATTGCACCTTAGGTGGCTACCACATCAAAAAGGGAACTCGACTAATGCATAACCTGTGGAAGATCCACAGAGATCCCAGTGTTTGGTCAGATCCATTAGAATTCAAACCAGAAAGGTTCCTGAGCACTCACGAACATGTGGATCTCAGAGGTCGACATTTTGAGTTGTTACCCTTTGGAAGTGGGAGAAGAATTTGTGCTGGAATGTCCCTTGGCTTAAATGTCATACATTTCACTTTGGCTAATTTGTTGCATTCCTTTGACATCTCAAATCCTTCGACTGAACCTATTGATATGACCGAGTTCTTTGGATTTACCAACACCAGAGCTACTCCACTTGAGGTTTTGGTTAAGCCTCGCCTATCTCCAAACCATTATGAAGCTTTGTAATCCTTATGTTAGTAGTGTGCATGTTCTAAATTATTGTTGCCATCGAGGCTGGAGTTTGTCACTAAAATTTTACAGGTTTGTTTTGCGGCTACAACTGCAGCAGCTGATTGCAGTTTAAAAGTAGTGATCTGAGTCTTGATTTTTAGATATTTCATGTTGTCCATTAGAGTGATAGTTTACGGTCTATTTTAAGTTGATTAAAATGGAGTCTTCCTTTGAAAGTGTTATGTAACAATGTGATAGTTTTGTTCGTAGCTAGATGAATTTGGCACTCATTTAGTTGCCATGAAAGAATGTAACCCTCTGATTTCATTTCCCTGTTTCATTGTAATCGTGTTTCGCACTCAGTTTTAGTAGCCTGCTTCCTTTTCTTGTCATTCCTTCAAATAGCTCATATGCTAACAAGAAGACAATAACTTTAACCTTTTCTGATAAATTGGACAGATGCATAGAGTGAAGGGTGTACTCAGTTAGTAGCAGAGCAAAAAATAACTTAAGAATATATTTGTCACAACCACAAGCAGAATCTGGTTGTTATACCAATCTGAAGTAAAGAACTTTAGGAATCTATTTGTTATCCATACAGATTACTCTGCATCAGTCTCTTTCATTTCAATATATGATGTTTGATTCCAAATCCATCCGCTGACATTAATTTGAAGTTTTTGTAATGTATTGTACCTAAAAGTACTAGCCTCTGTTTTCTACTAGAGTGTGAATGATATATATATTGATCTAATTACAAATATTTTTGTGATTACTTAAAAGAAACAACATAGAAACAAAATAAAAATGAATATTTTTGAGAATTAGAACCAAAACTTTATAATATTGGGTTCTTAATTAAAAAAAACAAACAAACTGATAGAAATTTATGTCTCGATCTTCCAAAGTCACAGAAATTCAACCAAAATCTGAAATATTCATCTTTGACCTTTCCTGGAGTGACATTCAGACACTTAAACGTAAATGCTTGAACTTCACGGATTCAACTTCAGATTCACCCTCTGAGATTTCAACAATGAAATTACAGTACAAATTTCTTATTTCAGCCCATCCTGCAGTCAGTCAGGTTGCATGACACAAGTTTAAAAACATCAGGTTACATAAGCTTAAGAACATCACAGCATCAAGAAATACCAGAAATTAAAATAAATGTCAGGTAATATTCAAATAGTACCAAATTAAAATAAATTAGGGTTTCCAGGCTGGGTACAAAGGGAAACAAAAACCATGCAGAATCGATCAACGCTACGTTCGTCAGACGATGTATGGAATGAGAGAGGAAAGAAAGAACCGATGAGATCGGGAAAGGCGTTTTTCCCTTCTCTCACTCCATACACCTCTGCCAAATACTACGTTGAGACATTGCCGCCGAAGGAATATTCCGGTGCGAACTAGGGAGGCTCAGATCTATCACAAAGACAGATCGGAAGTCGAAAAACAACTCCACCACCGATGGCTGCAACAAGATCACACAAGCGATAACGTTGCCTCGCCACCGGCGAGCGATGTTTGACGGCGACCGATGCATCGGGTCCACACTCGCAAACAATCTTCACAGCCTCTTTTGGTTAGAGGAACAGAAGAGAACTGCCATAGATAGAAAAGAAAAAGATAAAAAGAACAAGTTCCTTGCCATTGTCGATTGAGAGAGAGAAAGAGAGAAAAACAGCCACACAGGACCAAAACATATTTAACCATTATTATTATTATTAAGAAATTATGGAGGTGCAGGAAGAAAGAAATGGAATAGCTACGAGATTAGGGTTTTGTTGAAGCATCAAAGCAGATACATCTCATTCAGAAAGCGAGTGTGACGGCAACAGAAACCCTAATCTGGTTGAACATCTGCAGTGGCTAATATTTATATAGGGAACTGCAGCAAAGGTTGTTCCGTGTTTTCCAATTCTACCCTGCCAGTGCCATGTGGTGTAGGGCTAGGGACGAGGTATTTTAGTCATTCTGCAAAAACTACTAGTTATATATTGTAAGAGTAGATGTATTTATTTATCATTGTTATTGTTATTATTTATTGTGAAAGAAAATATATACGTTGTGTCTTTAATTTTTTTTTTATCTAAAATGAATTTTAAATAAAAGCTATAATTATCGATTTAGTCTTTAAATTTTTTAAGTTTGGTTCAATTTAATTTTTTTATTTTAAATTTTTATCATCAAATTTTAATATAAATATTAAAATATTTAATTTTGTAAAAAATTTATATTTAATTATTTTTAATTTTACAGAAAAATAAATTAAAAATTATATTTTAATTATTAAAAAAAATTGAAACAAAATTAAACAAAGACAAAAACTAAATTAAATAAAAATATATATATGAAAACTAAATTAAAAGTATCACACCTTATAACAACAACAAAAATTTTGAAAAGAAATTAAAAATTAAAAAAAGTTTTAAAAAGAATTTAAGAAAAACAGAAGTTAACATATATCATACCAAACTTGACACATGCTAATAAAAAATTAAAAAATCAAATCAAATAGAAAAATAAAAAAAAATCAAACATTAACACGTTATACATAATTAAAAATGTTAATAATCCTTTTTCCTAGAAAGACCTAATTAACTAATTGAAATATTTTTCAAAAATTAATAAGCATCTGACATTTTTTAAAATGCGGATATCAAATAGATTTTCGTACCAAAATCAATATGATTCGAGTAATTTAACCATAATAATATAACAAAAGTATTAAATTAATGAGAAAAAAAATGGTTAGGTTTGCGTTTCAGATTCTTCTTTTCCTTCACGCCCCCTTCCCTCTGCAACTGCAAGGCCACCGTGTCTGCGGCGTGAACTCCACCTTTCTCTAGCGCTTTTTCCATGCAGACCGTGTCATCTCTGCGCGTCCAGAAACAAGGCCGTGTCAGGCCTAAATAATTGTATCCGACACCGCGTCGTGCACGCTTTCTACGCGTGTCCGTGTCGGCCACGGGACTCCGGCACGGAGGCGCCATGTTTGTGGCGTGTCGGAGCAACATAACTGCGAAGCTGCCAAAGCCGTGAAATCAGTGGTCGTCGTCCAGGTTGGCCCTCCGTTCTCTTTTCTCACATCAAATCAGTGACTTAGTGTTTTGTTTTTTTGGGTTGATTTTTAATGTTTGACACTTCGAATCCGATCCTTAAATTTGAGCTGAATCTGATTCGATATATTTATTACTGATTTGATTCTGAATTTTGGCAATAGGTTGGTGCTGAAATTTTTGATTTCATTCTGATTTTGTTTGGTGACCAATCTATGTCAGCTTTTGATCATGAACTCTCGCATATTATCATAGACTCATACTGTTATTGCATTGCAACTTGCTGCTTATAAGATTTGCCGTAGATTATAGTGCTTACTTATATTATAATCCAATTTCATGTTAGTCCAATCCTCAAGGTTCATCTATATTTGGAAGTGAAGAAAATGCAATTCTTATAGTATTTTTAAGAGGTGCTTTTGCATCGTGTGTAGTTAAGTTTGAGTTACTCTTCAGCAGAGAAATTGTCCTTTTCTCTCCAATTTTGCCGCAGGCTTGTGCAGGAAACGCCGTGAGTTCTGCTAACTGTATCATCAATATAAATCAAAGGATCAGAAAGCATTATTTTGGAATTGCTGTTTGCACGCATTTGGGAGTTTTTTTTTTTATTTTTTATTTTTCAATTGTTAAACGTGATGCACCGAAGGGCCCCATTTCCTCGTCTCCTCCTCCATAATGTGTCATGTATGAGAAATGCACAACAAGTTCTGCGTCATGTGAATGTGTCTCTTCATGATGGAGGGGCGCTTGTGCTAACAGGCGCAAATGGGTCGGGGAAGACAACTTTCCTGCGTATGTTAGCTGGGTTTTCTCGTCCTTCTGCTGGCCAAATCCTTTGGAATGGCCATGACATACAACAATCTGCAATATTCCATCAGTATAAGCTTCAACTAAACTGGCTCTCTCTCAAGGACGCCATTAATGATAAGTTCACAGTTCTTAACAATGTACAGTGGTTTGAAGTTCTTGAGAACAAGGAAGGGAAGGCTATGGCTGCTGTGGAGTTGATGGGACTAGGAAGATTAGCTAATGAAAAACCAAGGATGCTTTCTATGGGTCAGCGTAAAAGACTACAACTTGCCAGGTTGCTCGCAATTGATCGCCCCATATGGTTGCTGGATGAGCCTTCAGTTGCATTAGACGACGAAGGAGTAAAGTTACTTGAGTATATCATCGCAGAACACAGGAAACATGGAGGAATTGTGATTGTGGCGACTCATCTACACATTGAGATAGAAGATTCCATGGTTTTGAAACTTCCACCAAGGTTTCCCAGGAGGATGACCCATGTGGATATGCTTGATCGGGCAGATATCACTTAAAAATCAGGTTTGGATGTATAATTTGTAGGTTTTGAAAAAGTCCAAAGCTCTTAGCATAGCTCATGTAGTTTGCTTATTTGTTTTAATCAGGAGCTGAATAATGTGAACTTTGTGTATCTTAGCATATGTGCAGCATTTGAGAATGCAAATTAGATATGGTTTTCCAATAAGCAAGTTTTGCCTTGTTCATGCTTTCTTGATACATGTAGTTAACACAGTACACTGACGAACACATGTTTATCGGTCCCTAACTTTTTACTACTAGGACCTCTTTCACTTAGCATTTGGAATCCTGAACCCGCTCATTGAGCTTCTTCAACTTATCAACAGTACTAATTCAAATGCGAAAGCAATATAAATAGATATAGTAGTCACTTGTTAGAGAAAAAAACGATTGTAGGACATGAGAGGCGATGATGATGCCGACGAATCCAAAGCCGATAAGAGAAACGGCGAGAGCGATATCTTTTATCGGTTGCTCGGTGGCGTTGCTCTCCGTGAACGCTGTTTCCATCAGAAATGGAGAAGGCGTGATCCACGTACATTTTTTCCTCCACCTCTCTCTTTCTTTCTTTCGATGTTCAAATTTGGCTAAGGTTTTTCAAGATTGTTGGTAGAAATAAGAGTTTTGAATTTTACTTTGCTTTCTGTTGAAGTCCCACCTCTCTCTACACTTGTCAACGATGTGTTAATGGTTACGCAAATGTTCAATACTCATAACTAGTGATCGCCTTATATAATATTTCTCATAAAATCAACCTCCAATGTCTAATAAATTATAATTTGAATAAATTTGTATAATTTTTTTATTTAATTCAATTTTGAAAATTGATTTAGAGTTTGAATAACACTTATATGTATAAAATATTTTTCATGAATAAAAGTAGCTTATACATATTATTCCATTTTTTTTTATTTTCAACTTTTTTAAAAATAAAAAATTTGACGCTCACACTTAGTTTAAAATAAATACTTACCTGCATAAAAAAATATATTGCACCGATCACGTTTATATAAATATTTATATATTTTTTTGTTAATTTTCTTTGTGTGTGTGATTATTTGAATTTTATCTTTTTCTAAATTTATTAATTTTATTAATTCGAAAATTGATTTTTAATCTCTTGATCTTTATCATATTAAACATTGTTTGTTTTATATTAAAGAATATGGCATCATTGATGGTGGTTTATTTCAATATTTTAATGGTATAATGTGATTGCATCATTAAGAATTTATTTGAATTTTGGTTGGTTGCAGAAGAATATGGCATTGCTAAAGGTGGTTTATTCCGATATTTAATTGAAAAAATATAAATGTTTACGTTATCTTATTTCATGGATAATGTTTTCAATGGGGAAAATGATAAAAATTTGTTTTCTTTTTCTACTTTTACAATATTAAAAACATTACAATGAAAAAAAGACTGTATTTTAAATTACGAGAAAATGATTTAATTGAAAATCAAACAATGTAATTCTAAATTATTAAGTGGGTAAGATTTGTTCAAAGTTTGTTAAAATAAGAATTAAATTTTGAATATCTCACAAATTGGAATATGTTTATTTAAATTCTTATTTTAAAAAAATTCATTTATAGAATGTTTATTTTTTATTTGGGTTAAATATATTTTTAGTCTCTACTTTAATGCGAAATTAGTAGTTGTCACTGTTCTAAATTTTAATATATTTTGGTCTTCAAACTTAAAAAATAAATGGATGTGATCCTTTTAATTGTTTGATATGTTCTCATTTCAATGTCAGCTGAAAAATGTGTTTGATACATACAAAAATTAACGTAATTAAGTTAAATTGACTATATCCATCCATTTTTTAAATTTGAAGACTAAAATGTATCAAAGTTTCATGGACGTTCATATCAAAGTTTAGAAACTAAAAATCAATGTCAGCTAAGAGACGCGATTAACACGTCAAAAAAATTTAAGGTAATTGAGTTAATAGGACTATATTCATTTTTAAAGTTTGAAAACTAGAATGTATCAAAGTTTCAAACAAAGACAAATTCCAATTTTGTGTCAAATTTTAGGAACTAAAAACATATTACCCTTTTTTATTTTTATGTAATTAATTATTTATTTGATTTTGTTCATTGAAAATAAATAAAAAATATATGGAAACGCCCAACTTAAAGGGTGAAAAAGTTGTTTTTACCCAACACATTTGCTACATCACTTTACTCTTTTTTACACATTCTTCTCTTGTTCAAATGTAGAATAAAAAATAACACTATTTAATGTTTAAAAATACAAATTCTACCTGCACCAACACATCAATACATATTCCACCTACTTAATCAAACCCAAATGTTGTCTATGAAACCGATCATCACCATCATATTTTAATTAATCTCCTTCGCCCAAACTATTCATACCCATTTTCATCTCGTCAAAGTAATAGTTCGTACAAAACTTTAAATCAACTATTTGCAAGGAAGACTTGGACTTGCAAGGAAAATGAATCTAGAAAACACAACAATCTAACACATTTTCATCTCGTCAAAGTAATAGCTCGTGCAAAACTTTAAATCAACTATTTGCAAGGAAGACTTGGACTTGCAAGGAAAATGAATCTAGAAAACACAACAAGCTAACACACCTCACACACCATTTCAAGAAAACCCAAAAAATCAAATATGAACAAAACGCATCCAAGAATACCCAAAATGTAAAACCTAAAATCCATCATAAAACCCCAGATAAATAAGACAAATAGACATTACAATAAACATTTCGAGCACTTACTTTAACAAATAATTTTTTTAAGGGTTTATGCTTCCTCAAGATTAGGCTTTCTGCTTGGTCTGGTTCATGAAGGAGACAAGTATGGTTGGTGAAGAGTCCTAGTTTTGGTTCGTCAAGCTCGTTTGTGAAGGGGTTGACCTCAAGATGGTTGTGAATGAGCTTGGTTGTGGTTCGTAGGGAATGGTTCGTGAAGTAGTTGAAATTGGTTCGTGAAGTAGTGGCCTAGTGCTAGATGACCTTGTACTAGATGGTTTGTGGCAAGTTTAGTTGTTGGTGAAGGGCGAGAGCGACTTTGGTGGTTTCAAAATTAAAGTTGTGAATCAAGTCTCTATTAATATCTTTCCTAAATATTTCATGAAAGTGAATACTTGAGAGGGAAATAGCGTGAAATTTGGTAGGGTAATTTTTGGTAAGTTAAAAAAAAATAACATACAAAATAAATAAAATTGTAATCGATTTCATGACTGTTATTTTATGACTGAAAAACCAATCATTACATCAGTCACTCATTTAAGAAAAGAATATTTGGTTATTGATCCAGTCACTAATAGTCACAATCATTAAAATCAGTCACTATTTCCCATTTTTCTAGTAGTGTTTTTCACCCGATCTATTTTTCAAATAGAGTAAATGCCTATTTGCTAGGAAAACTATTGATTTTTCTTTATTTCATTTTAAATTTGTCATAAATTTTGATGGAGTTAGTTGAACAAAGTGATTCTCTCAACTTGGTTAAACTTGTTGTAAAACTCATATTAGTCATCATTACATACTTTGAAATATCAACTACCTTACGCTTTTATTTAGTTTTTGTTATGTTTAGATAATTTGCTTTAGGTCTCTAGATTTTCAATAATTATCTTGCTTGAGTCGAAAATTACTTGAGAGTAAGAAATTATAAGCAAAAAAAACTATCCTTAGAGATCTTTTGAGGATGAATTTAGAATATGATTTGGTTTATTATATGTTATTTGACTTTGAAATTAAATTGAATTCTTATATTGTAGTTTGTATGAGATAAGGTTGTGTTTTAGAGTAAGAATGCCATTTTGAATTGAAATATGGAATTGATTGTATGTTTAATTTAGGCTTAATTTATAATTTGGTTACTATATTTAGGTCTATGATTCACTTTGGTCTCTATATTTTCTTTTAATTCAACTATGTTTCAATGTTTTTTAAATATAGTTGATTTAGCCCATTCCGTTAAATTCACATTAACGTCGTTTGAAATGTGTCAGCTGTCAAAATCTATAAAGTGTCACACATCAAAGAACAATTCCAAGATAAAAAAATGACTCAGAATTTGAAAGTTAATCACTATAGTGACCTTTTGTATATATGTTAATGAATTTTGATAAAAAAAAAATTGAGGACTGATAGCAATATTTATATTTTAATTACGATATTTTTTTACTTACTTTTCTTGGAAGCTTTTAAGTTTCATTTACTTTTGATACACTTTTCTCTATGATTCCTTTTTCTTTGAAGTTTTAATGTGAATACTAACACTTAATATTATATTTGAATCGTCTCCTTATTTATTTAACCTTTCAAAATTGAACAAATTTTCTTTCAATTTTTTTAATTTTATTAAATTTAGATTTTATTTCAACTATAATTTTCAATTATCTTTAAAATTGTTGAAACACATTGTAAGTGGTTCTAATAGTCTTAACATATTTATGTTTATCTTTGAAAGTTATTAGTTTTAATATTAAGTTACATGCGTGAACGTGGTGCAAATTATTCAACGATAAACTAAATACACCAATGCATGAAAAGGTTTTGGCCACAATTATTTTTGTCATTTTGCCATGGTTCCAGAACCGAGACATATTAATGCGAGATAAAAAAAAAGGGTTAGCTTTTGTCTTCGGTTGTGAACCGAAGCCAGAAACTTCATATTCTACTTCGGTTCAACAAACAACCGAGACCATATGTGTGGCGATTTGACTTCAATTAAGGGTGGAACCGAGACCATATATCAACTAATTTAATATCTTATTTAAATTTAGATGATGCTTTTGGTTTCAGTTTTCTTATAAACTGAGGCCAAAAGTTGGTTTCTCGACATACAACTTCCAAGCATAATAAAAAAAACAGCATAAGCGCTCATTAAAAATTCTATAATGTTCTCAATAGTATACCTCTAAACTTTCATTGTTTGAGCTCTCCACTATGACTTCCATTTGTTATATGCTCTACAGGTAAGTTATGTACTACTTCAATGCTTTTTTTATCAATTGTGTTAATGTTTATGTAGTGTTTGAATAAATGCCTCATTAAGCATTGTGACTTTTATGTAGTATGTGTGGTCCATCAACATGAGTTTACAATTGCAATGCATTATTTTTTTTTCTTAATTCTCTGTTTGCGAAGTTGTGTAAATAGGTTCCCTAATATTGATTTCTTAATTCACCCTCCTTTTGTGTATGTACTCATATATGTAGCACTTTTGGTCATCGATCGAAGTCTCGGTTGACAGTCCTACTCGATTCTTCTTGGTCATCGATCTGAACTTATTCGTCTCAATTATCAACTCGAACCAACCTGTCTCGACCGATGGCTTGGGCTAGCTCATCTTAGTCGTGGGCCCTAACCAACGTGTCTAGGATGTCAAGTTGTCTCGGATGTTGTATCGGTCCGACTCGGCCGTATGCATGGCTTAACTCTTGTCGGTCATCAGCCCAACTCGACACGTCTCGATTATCAGACCAAGTTGACCTGTATGGACTGTCGGCTCTGTAAGATCCGGGAAAAATTAAATAGTTATTTAATTAATTATTTAAATAGGACGGGTAATGAGAATATTTAAGTAATAAATATGAGGAGCTATGATGTGGAAAAGTACTAGCTCAAGTGGTTGAGAGTACTTTATTGTGTGTGAGGACTTGGGTTCGAGTCCTATGTGTGTCACGTGGATGTTATTTAAATTATGTATTTTTATGTAATTATATATTGGATGTGTGGTGTGATGATAAATTCCTAGAATTGTAGGAGTTATCATGAAATATGGATTGGTTGAATGGTTTGGCCTTGGTTAGGTATGTGTGCATGAGTGTGGGTTCAAACCTTGATGAGAACTAAATAATTTCTTTTTGCCAAAATTTCCTTTTGCATGAATGTGAAAGGGCTAGAAACTTAGCAGCCAAAGGAGAGGTAACCTAAGGGCTGGAAAACAGAGGGTTAATTGAACATTGGACTAGCATTGGTGTAATTCTTAATTAAAA
>Ga0099822_1003523_pt1 | contig 20067 bp, 11 predicted proteins | sample CowpeawhiteBW_FD_76839 | JGI IMG/M metagenome (GOLD analysis project Ga0099822, IMG submission 76839) | Root nodule microbial communities of legume samples collected from California USA - Cow pea white BW | ecosystem: Host-associated > Plants > Roots > Nodule | place: USA: California | collected...
AAATAATATTATAAAATTATATAAAATAAAAAAAAAATAAATATATATTTATATATATATATATATATATATATATATATATATATATATATATATATATATATATATATATATATATATATTAACATTCCATTAATAACTGTTACACTATTATACAGAACATTATATCATGATAAAATAAAGCAGATAGTAGAAAGAAAGAAAGTTAATATAGAATATTAATACAATCATCCAAAATAATTATAATAATGCTAGCTATATTTACAACGTCGGCCGAAAATAGAGTTAGAAGATTTTCAACTCTAAACAAAACATATAAGCAAATACTACCACCAATAGGTCCCACTCTACCGTCTCAACTCCTATCCAAGAGGGGAGTATCATCACCTGCATTTTTCTTTGCTTATACCATTTAGTGATCATTGCAAAAAAAATAACCAAACACAACCACCCAGAACAACAAAAAGGGTAATCTAAATTTGATTTAGAGAATCATATAATTCATTTATAAACATAATATTGATTTCATGTTTTCACCCAAAAATCACTAAATCATGACAATAACGAAATAGACAGTTGACACTAGACTCAGTTATCCGGATCTATGTAAATGGCATTAGACCTCTTGGTGGTTCGCACTTGTGTGTGGTTTCCAAACTCTGCAGAGTTTGGCCTCAAAGGGTTATCACCCAACCACTCACAAGATAAGTCCCCTTCTCGTCTAGGACATGATCAAGTCCAAAGACTAGGACCTCCTGCTGCTCCTCACGACATAATCCATTATGCTCTATCTGAGCATGAATGACTATTGGAATTTCAGGATATCTTCAATAGTGAGTTCTTATGCCCTTACACACACTAATGACATATCTTTTAAAATTTCTCCTTGAAATTCTCAAATCCACAACATGTATCATATTCTAAATCATTCATTAAGTTCACACCTGTTATCAAACACCATCTCATACATGCCCATTCACCAATTTCATGCTTTAAAAATTTAAAGTACTCATTCATCCATAACTCACAAAAATTAAACATTCTATTGCAGTGACTTTTGCTCAAGCTAGAAGATCTCGCCCATGTGAAAGAGGTTCTCTGGCCTAAATGGGTTGTTTTCGCTTGAGCGAGACTCAAAACAGAGAACAATCTAAGCTTTCTCGCTCAATCAAAAATCACTCGCCTAGGCGACAACTCGAACAGGGGACAAAGATGAGTTTCTGGTATTTTCGCTCAGGTGAGAGTTGTTCGCTTAGGGTGAAAACATCAGATTCCCAATTTGCTTTCACATGCAAAACAAGAAAATTCAAGCGTAAACTATATTCACAACAAAATTATGCGATTCAAGCATCAGCCCGACACCAAATCATGCAATCAATGTCATTAGAAGATGGTTTCTACGCAAATTTATAGAAGACAATTTAACTTCCCTTACCTCTACTTAAATTGAGCTTGGTGAAATCAACCTTAAACACTAAGGGCACAAAAACATCAACTCAACCTACGAAATTGCAACACAAGGTCACAGGGAAAGAATAAATTTTGGATTAATCTCATAACAGGAGGCGAGGTTCTGAATTGGAAGCAGAAAGAAAACCGAACGAGAGTTAAATATGTTTTTGATTCATTAATTTTAAGGCTTAAGGGAACACACTCAGATTTATTAAAGGCTACCACACACAGGAAACACACTCAAATTTATCAAGGTTAAATATGTTTTTGATCCATTAATTTTAAGTAAGTGAAAATTAGAATTAGTCTTTCTTCAAAATTTTAGACCAATTTAACTTTACAGAGGCATGAATTCAGTCATTTTAACTCCATTTTCTTAACTTTATTTAATGTTTGGGACACGTTTCAGGATAGCATTTCAACTATCGTTGAAACAAAAATATGTCAAATGGTATAAACAATTCAAATGTTATCATCAAACACATTTGAAACGTCAAATAAAATTAACAAAATATGGTTAAGAGGACTTAATTCACGCAATTATAAAGTTAGTGAACTAAATTTGTTTCGGGTGTAGGGACCAAGCGCCTACTAAGGACCACTTTAATTTTATTCCTTTCTTCTTTAAGTCTCCTCTCTTCACAATATGTGATAACTTCCTCACCAAGAAATCTTCCTCCTCGCTCAATCGGTTGAACAGACGATCGGGGTACCTGTCTAAAAGGCTTTGATGCTTAAGTTAGTTGATGGACCGATCGGTGTATAGGTATAACTGCAATAATAAATGCGAATTAAAGATGCTCACCAACCTACCTTTGGGCCCTATTTATAGTTTCTGGTGTGGGCCTATAATTAGGGTTCCTTAATCACGGCCCAATGATCCTTTAATCAAGATTACTGACTTGTTTAATGTTAATTAACCTAGCTAACTGGCTCAGTTTGGCCGATCGACCGATGGCCGCTTGATTAGGTGGGTTATCTTCTCTGACTTTAATAACCTTAAGTGAATATTTAATCTATGTGGTCGATCGATGATCATATGTAAGACACTACGCGAATCACCTATGAGGCTGATCGACTGATGTATCTCCATGGGTTGATGCGTGATCAACCTGGGGACCGATCAACCGATGGTCCTTTACGAGGTAACGCGTGGTTCGTCTGTAGGACCGATCGATCGATGGTCCATTACGAGGGTACGCGTGCTTCATCTGGGGGGACCGATCGACCGATGTTCCCCTGTGAGGTAACGTGTGATTCATCTGTGGGACCGATTGACCGATGGTCCCCTATGGTTCATCTGTGGGGCCGTTCGACCGATGGTCCCCTATGGTTCATATGTGGGGCCGTTTGACCGATGGTCCCCTGTGGTTCATCTGTGGGGCCGTTCGACCGATGGTCTTGTTTCATAGGCAAACCCTCCCAGTCTTGTTCGATGGATCGAAGGATTGTGCGTTGTCGATGGTCCGATGGGACATACAGTACAAAATTAGTTTGAAGTTTTGAAAATGGACTAATTCCAATTTTTACCCAAAGGTAAGAGATGCAAACATATTTAACCCAATTTATTATATACTTAGCTAAACTTAAAATTAGTAACAAAAGAAATTGTTGGAAGTAGTGTGAAAATGTAAAATATCCCATAAATTAAAATGAAGGTATCCTGGAAAAACTTCTCCCGTAAAAACAAATATAAAAATTATACTCACCAATAAAAAAATTAAAGACAAAATAATAATAATAATAATAATAATAATAACTGCAAACCAAGTTTACTGATGTTCAGATAAACAACAATAATAAGTGTGTTGTTGCAAGCAGGCGCGCATAGGTTCTTCTATGAAAGGCTCTCTTTAAGCATTTTTTATGCAAACCTAGATTTTGATTTATGATTTGTGTATCAGATGAGGTGAGTTCCACCGTGTACTACCGTTTTCATTTCTTCAACATATCTCTCAGATTACTTCCAAAAACACTGTTCTCTCTGTCAGATTAATTTTGTACATTGGGACTCTAGCTAGGGTTTTAGGTTTCCATCTCAAATTCCGCCAAACTACTGTGATTTTGCGCCGTTTATTCCAATCTCATTCACTTTACAGTTAATGCTTGCTTTTCCCTCTCCTCGATCTGCGTTTCTTCAACTCTGTGATTTCTTGCTTGGTTTTGACGTGAGCGGTTATTGTTTTGATTCTACGAAGTGCGAAATTCTTTGCTAAAGTTTTATGTGATCTCTATGGTGCTCACCTTATCTCCTTTTTGTTTAGTTGAGCTATTTTAGTGTTTTCATAGGTTTTAGAATACAGTTGCGACTGCGATTTTGGCCCCTATGTCATGTCAAGATCTTTGGGGTCAGCTGCGCCGTATGGTCACCCTAATTGCGACCACATATCCTTAGTTTGTTAGCAATTTTCGACAATCCTTAAATGTTGTGACAAAACCGTGTCCACGAGTGTAGAATTTGGGAAAATATACTGTGAAAGCTTTGAAGTGCAGCAGGGTAGTTTGATGTGTTACTAGGATTGGTGCTTGTTTGATTAGTGATGGATTATTGCCTGCTATCAGTGGCTAATTGGTGTTTGTGTAATGGTGTTTTGTTACTTCAGATCAGTTGTTAAGACGGATTAAGTTTAAGTGGTGGGGTGATGACGAAGAGGAAGAATTCCCTGGTGTTTATGGATGTGTCCATAGATGGAGATCCTGTTGAAAGGATGGTTTTTGAGGTACTTTTTTGTCTTTTTGACTTGTCATTATGTATGCAGTATTTGATCTAAGGTTTGGTTGTGCTTCCATCTCAGCTCTTCTATGATGTTGCTCCGAAGACTGCTGAAAATTTCCGTGCATTATGTACAGGTGATAAATCCACCTTGCTGAAAGATTTCATTGAATGTTGACAATTTGTTTATGGGACACATTGTAAAATTTTACATAAAATCATTATCATTTATCTGCCGGCGTACATACAAGTGTTGGATATGCAATTGCATTTTTCTATCATGAATTGTGCATGGAAAATTGAAATTCCTAATCAATGATTAACTGATTGCCCTCCTATTTTTTTTCCTGAAATGTGGCATTATATGTTCAGGAGAAAGGGGAGTTGGTCCAAATACTGGAAAATCACTGCACTACAAGGGTTCTTTCTTCCATCGAATTGTGAAAGGCTCCATTGCCCGGGTATGTTTATTTTTAGTTTTTCTTGCATTTAGACTGTGCTTTGGTAGTTTTCTTTGTCTTCGCATTTTTATGGTTAAAAATGGCTTAGTAGTGGTCCATCTTTTAGCCAATTACCGTTGTTTATTCTGTAGGATACAGGGCTGATGGTCACGACTTCCTTTCTTGTGATATAGTTTTAAGGTTGTACTTACTAAGTTATATGTTATTCACCCTCATAATTCTGATAAGCCTTGTGATGACCAACACAATTTGTATGTATTGTTATCTTGTGACCCTGTGTTAATGTTTGGTTTTCTTTTTGCAGGGTGGTGATTTTGTCAATCGAAATGGTACGTATTATGTTGTTACATTGCCTTCTTTTATGAATTATTTCTCTAGTTCTTGAAGATTGCATTTAATATAATATACATGGTCACTTTTCTTTATGTTTTATCATTTGATCATTCAGTTGTCCGAGTTGCAAGCCATGTTCCATTTTCATGTTTGCTGTGACAATGGTAATTCCTTTTCTAAGTCAATTAGGAAATTAACAAAGCTCCTATGCATGTATGTAGACTGGCTTGTCATTCAGTGGCGAGTATGAAAGGGATGTAATTATCTTAATTCAGTTAATTTTTGGATTTTACCATGATGTGGAATGTGGCAGTTTTGAAATTATAGCCGTACTATTACATACTTTTTATCTGTTGCTTAACTTCTTCATCTGTTCTCTTCCTTTAATTAGTTGTCTTTTACAATGTGCTATGCTGTGGTCGTTATTTTTTCTGTTTTATCAAATGGTCTTGAACCAATACAAAGCAAAAGGAGTTATGAATAATCACATGTAGCCATCTCTTGTATTATGTGGCTGAATAGTATTGTATTTAAATCTATTAAACCTCATTGACAGTCATCTCTTATTCTTTGTATGACATCCTAAATGCAGCACTGTACTACATTATGCTATACTCAATCACGTTCTTTCTGTGTTTTGCAGGGACTGGTGGAGAAAGCATATATGGTTCCAAGTTCCCAGGTCGGAATGCTATGTTGTGGTCTTGAGCTCATAATCTGCAACATGGATTTTGAACTATTATGTTTATATCTGAGTTTATGTAGTTCTTACAGATTATACTTGTGATTTATTTCAGATGAATCACCTAGGCTAAAGCATGATGCTCCTGGCCTTCTTTCAATGCCAGTTGCTGATCGTGGCACTCTTGGTTCTCATTTTATAATCACTTTTAAAGCTGATCCCCATCTTGATAGGTTTGCTTATTTGGCTCTTTTCTAATGGCATTTAGCACTTAGATTCCATTTAGATATTTGTATAATTTTATTTATAACTTATTTGAACATATTTACTGCAATAGGCGATTGTGAAGTATTTTAGTACTCTTTGGATTAAATGAACTTATTAAAACAGCTCTTGAATCCCATATTAGTTGTTTTTGGTTTATTTTTCTAAACTAAAAATTAAACCTAATGAATTCATGCCTTTGTGAAAGTTAAAATCAGTTTAAGTTGTAGTTATTTTTAAATAATTAATTAATTTCATTAAATAAACTGTAGTGTATTGTCAAAATTCAACTAGTGGGACAAGGCTTTGTTGTTGTGTTGTCATGATTTTATTTTTTCTTAGTGTTTCTCGAAACACATTGAAATGTCATTTGGCTTAATTTAGAATGCACTTGAGACAATGGAGCGTTGACCTTTTGCTGCAGGCTTTTCTCAATTAAAGATCATGCTTTTAGTATTGTTTTTCGGAGTAGGGTCTCTATCTCATTCAGTGTAGGAGAGGGTTAATTGCCTTATGTTTAGTAATTACTTCTGAGTGGAGCTAAACGATCAACTTGCTTATTTTGTTTACTTCTGAGTGAATTTTGCAGGAAACATGTAGTCTTTGGCAAGCTTGTACTAGGACATGATATATTGAAGAAAATTGAAGATGTGGGTGATAAAGAAGGACTTCCAAGCGTGACTGTTAAAATAATTAATTGTGGTGAACATAATGAGGGTAAGAATTCCCTGTTCGTTTTTGAGAAATCTAAGTTCTACCCTTAATATGAAATGTTATATGAATAATTAAATTCTTAATCATCTGTTGGAATTTATTGTTCCACTGTTGAAATACTTGAGTATAATGTATTCTTCATTTGGTGTGAATGTCCTATATCCCAGTTGGTTAAGTCCTTCTCAATTTTATTTGATGTTTTAGTTCGACTCTATACCTTTGTAGATGAAAAGAAGATAAATAAATCAAAAAAGGGAAGAGATGGATCTTCTGAAACAAATAGTCATGAACTGCATAAGGGAAAGCATCGAAAATCTTCAGGTGACAAAAGGAAAAGGAGAAAGTACTATTCATCAGAATCTGATAGTTCCTCAGATTCAGACACAAAATCTTCCGAAAGTGATAGTGATTCTGACTCTGATATATCTTCATCATCGTACACAAGTTCTTCCAGCGATGATAGGCGGAGAAAGAGAAAGAGGTCTAGGAAAGATAAACATAGACGTGGAAAAAAAAGAGATAAACACAGAGAAAAGAGACGAAGGAAGCAAGATAAAAGATCAAAGCGTAGATCAAGGAGGTATTGATTCTGATTAAATATTTGATTATGATTTAATAGATTCCACATTCCACTTATAGATGATTGCTTGTGAAGAACTTCTAGTAGCCCTTCAGATCTTGTGGTTTTAAGTGGTTGAGTTTATTTATTCTATTCTACAAGCACATTGTGTGTTTTTTAGATTTTTAATATCATAGCCATTGTCTTACTACGTGATGATTCATTCGTTGCTCTTCAAATAAATATATATATTCACTGAAGGAGTCATAAATGCCTTTTTAATATGACAAGTGCTACTACTACACAATTTCCAAACGTCCGCTGCTAATAAGATTGTGTTTGGTGATAGGGAATTGTCCAGTCATACTGATTCAGATAGTGAAAATAAGAGCAACAAATGCTCTGATAGTGAAAGTTGTGGTGCCGAAGTGAATGATCAGAATCATGAAGACCATTCTCAGAGACATGGTAATTCTTTTGCCATTCATTTTTTTAGTTTGTGTACATGAAATGTTGTTTATCTATTAAATTATTTACTTTTACTTTGTCTATGATGCATCAAAATCCTTAGAATTTTGTATAGTAGCGAATTGTTGTGGGTCTACTGGCCTACTTTGTGGTTGCATTGTATATAGTTATTACCTGAAGATAAAGACAATTTAATCTTAGTTTTCATTTTTTGGCTGTGTGTCATATCATGTCTTAATTCTTTTTATTTGATTGCAGCTGAAGGTCAGTCTTCCTCAGTTGTCGAGAAAGAATTACCTCCAATGCACCCTAAAAAGAGGGAGAAACTGGATATATTGAAAGAGGAAGGATTCCCAAAGGAAAATGGAGAGCGGCGTAGCAATGGAACTGGAGCCAACTATAGATCTGAAAGAAGTGAAGTGAGGCAGCCTGATGTGATGGATGATCAACCAGACAAATCTAGGTCTGCTTTCCATTCTTGTCACACCTCCCTTATTTCTTGTGCTTACCATTTCTTCAAGATCTGGTATTTTATTAGAAATTGATGAACAGGAGTCAAAGCACGAGTGTTAGTCCGAGGAAGCGCAAGAGCAAAAGCCCAAGCATTAGTCCAAAAGGGAAGTTGAACAGAAGTCCAAGTGGCAGTAGAAGTCCTCATGCTCCATTACAGAGGAGTTTGAGCCAGAGTCCTGTTAGAAGCACAAGCAGGAGTCCAAATAGAAGAAGTGTCAGTAGAAGCCCAATGAGAGGTAGGAAAGGTAGAAGTATCAGTAGAAGCTCTGTAAGACGTTATGGACATCAAAGTGTCAGCACAAGCCCTGTAAGACCCCTTTCTCGGAGCTACCAAAGGACTTCACCAAAAACATCATCACGAAGATCAATCAGCCGAAGCCCTACGATATCTCCTGGTCAAAGAAGTGTCAGTGTAAGCCCAGGAAGATCCCCTTCTAGGAGCCAAAGAAGGAGTTCACTCAAAGCACCGTCACGGCGATCAATCAGCAGAAGCCCAGTAAGAAATCCCCGACTTGGAAGTGTCAGTAGAAGCCCTTCAAGATCTCAAGGTCGTAGAAGTGATAGTGGAAGCCCTATAAGATCCCTTACACCAAGTCATCGTATATCACCCAGAACAAAATCTAGAAGATCAATCAGCAGAAGCCCTGTGAGAACTCGCAACCATAAAAGTATCAGCAAAGGCACCTCAAGATCTCGTGGTCATAGAACTAGCAGTGGAAGCCCTGTAAGATCCCTTTCTCGAAGTGGCCGTAGGAGTTCACCAAGAGCACCTTCGCGAAGATCAATCAGTAGAAGCCCTGTGAAAACTGGCAATCATAGAAGTGTAAGTAGAAGCCCCTTGCGATCTCATGGTCAAAGAAGTGTGAGTGCTAGCCCCGTTAGATCACCTTCATGGGAACGCCGAAGGAGTTCACCAAGAGCACCGTCACGGAGATTGATCAGTAGAAGTCCAGTAAGAGTGTCAAGAAAGAGTTTAAGCAGGAGTCCAGTTCGATCATCTGCCAGAAGCTTGAGCAGAAGCTCTGGCAGAGTCCCTTTGAGAAGCAATAGTCGCAGTCCAGTTAGAGGGCCAAGCAGAGTCCCTTTGAGAAGCATTAGTCGCAGTCCAGTTAGAGGGCCAAGCAGAGTCAATCGCCGCAGTTATTCTAGGAGTCCTCGTGGTAGGAGCTTGTCTAGAAGTTTGTCACCTGATGTTTCCCCAAAACGTATCAGAAGGGGAAGAGGTTTTAGTGAACGATATTCTTATGCTAGAAGGTATAGGACTCCCTCTCGATCTCCTGTGAGATCATACCGCTATAATGGAAGAAGTGACCGTGACAGGTAAATTGGTATAGTTGTTTATAATCTCTAATTAGTCATCATACAAAAAGGTGGTATGCTGAGAGTTAAATATATTTTGTACACTTTCTACTTCAGATATTCAGGTTACAGAAGGTACTCCCCTAGGCGTAACAGGAGCCCACCACCACGCAGAAGAACCCCACCAAGGTTTTTCTTTAATTTATTTGTTCCATCCTCCTAAAACATCTACATTTCTCGATTTTTTTTTTCCCAGAATGATTTCTCATCTGATTTGATTTATCTGAAATATTTCATTTTCTGATGCCAAGTGTTTTTCTGTGTCATTTATTGTTAACGATAGCACCATGCATATACTTCAGAGTTTATATGATTATGTGAAAATGTTCACGTAGGTTCCGCAGTAGGAGGAGCAGGACACCATCCGTTTCTCGCAGCCCACGTTATAGAGGTCGACGATACAGTCGAAGCCGTAGCCCTGTACGCAGTCGTTCACCTGCTGGCGCGTATCGACGTCGTGTTGAGAGGAGCAGGTCCTTGTCCCGGAGTAGCAGGTCTCTGTCCCGGAGCAGGAGTCCATCACTATCCAGGGCTTCAGTGGAGTCACAATCTCCACGAAAGAACAGCAGGTCAAGGTCCCGGTCCCAAAGCTCAGATGGAAAGAAAGGCCTTGTATCGTACGGAGATGGTTCTCCAGATTCAAGCTGAAGGCGAAAATTTTAGGGAAAGCTAGAGACCCGGGTTTAATTTTGATCTTGCTTTGTTTTCTTGCTTTAATCGGCAAACACGTCTTATTTTTCCTTTATAAACCATTGTTTTTATATTTTCTTCTATTAAATTGGAATGCCTTGCTAACTAGTATTTAGATTATACTGTGTTGTTTCTGTGTATCAAAGTTGGCTCGGACGTGTTACCTATGAAGTTATTTCGCAGTCAGTAAACTCATCTGAGTTTAATTTTGAACTTTCGTCCTCCAAATATATTCTTGGTTAGTATTTACTTTTATATATATATTTGGCATTAGGTATTTTGTTATCTATTGAGTTTGTTTTGGAGCATATTATTTTTTTAGATTACTGATAAAAATGTCATATAATCGAAATTTACCGAGAACTTTTTGATTGAACAAAAAGTTTACTTTGAACAGCTCATTGCTTGAATGTTTTTGCACTCAAACATGGTGATGATCAGCAATTATTCGAAGTTAATTATTCGTGTTTAATGGATCCAGCTAGACTGGTAATGGATGAGTTGCGCTTATTGGATGGTACGCGAAAGGTGCTCATAACTTTGATTTGAGAAAAAGTGAAATAAGTTTTTTCATAAATTAATTTGGCTTATGCTTAAATTTAATTTGATTTTATAATTAATTTAATAAAATTTTGTATATAACTTATGCATGTTATTTATTTATTGAAAAGATTATTCGTATATTTTTTCGATTATCCTCCAGGTACAAGTTTTAGAAATTATTCAAAACACGTTCAATGTTATTGTACGAACCTTCTGGTAAGAATCGAATATCAATTTTAGGGATTTAAGAAGTCTACGAGAGATTTGATGGTTACATTTCTAATTTGAAAAATTAAAATTTTATTTTTTTAAAATTGTTCTTTCATTTTAATTTAATAGTTAATATTATTTTTTTATTCTGACCTAAAGTCATTTTGATATAGGGTTCGAAAAGATAAAATTCCGTATTTATTGATATCAAAATATTTTTCATGGATATTTATATACATGTATGTTAATTAATTATTCACTTGTTTGTGTAAAAATAAAAATCACGATGTGTAACGGATATTATTATGTGTTAAGTATGATTTTATTTTTTTAATTTTGATTCAAAATTGAAATTTGTTTCTGTACGAAATTTTGATACGTTTTGGTCTTAAATTTTAAAAGTGAATGAATTTAGTCCTTTTAACTCAATTACATTCCTACTTCTTTTGATGTGTTGAACGTGTTTCATGTTAGTATTGAAGTTGTTTACACCATTTGACACATTTCCGGTTCAATATCTATAGAAAAATGCGTTTGACACCTAAAAAAAAACATAATTAGGTTAAAGTACTATATTCATTTATTTTAAAGTTTATGAACTAAAATGTATCAAAGTTTCAGACAAGGATAAATTTCAATTTTAGGTCAAAATTCATGGATTAAAAACATACTTAACCCTATTATTAAAAAATTTCATTTGGTATTTTATAAAATATCATAGATCAAAATAAAATAATTAATAAGAGAAATAGTTTCATTGAAGAATTGTTTATAATTTGATTTTATACATTTATATATTTTTTATTTGTATTTATGAAATTGAAGAAAGTTAATTATTTAAAATTTATACTTTGTGGTGTAATTTATTTAAATTTTATTTTTAAAAATATCGTATGTTAATTTATATTTAAAAAATCATTTTTAAATAATATTATTTGAAATTGAAAAAAATATAAGAAACTCGGAAATGTCTTAACTAATAGCAAAGCAAGTTATAGGACAAATGTCTTAGAAGGAATAAATATAGATAGTGCCTACCTACTATAGTCCTATCCATACCCTTTATAATAGGTACTACTCATACGTCCCTAATCTCACAACACCGTACTTGTAATGATTATAATATTTTCTTATAACTCAAGAAAATGTTTTTTCTAACTCAATATTGTTTTTTAAGCAAGTGAATAATATCTATCATTCCTGTATATGAGATCGTGGGATCATTTTGTAGAAAACCTTTTGTCAACAAATATGCTAATTAAAGCCTTGATGAGACATGAGAAGTGGTGAAAAGTTCACTATCTACTTTTTTCTTTAATAAAGTATTGGTTTATTTTGTGTTTGGTTTTGACATCTTGAATTTGGATGGTGAGTAATGCTAATAAATAATTTTTAGGCTTTTCACGTGTCATTTCAAAATCAATGAAAATAATTTTCAACGGTAACAGTTCATACATTCCATGTGTCATAACCTAAAGTTCAACCTTTGCACTATGTCACAATTTTGTTTCTTACTTTATCAAGTCACCAAATTTTAATTCAAGAACATGAAATATTTTTAGGAGGGTCTCCTATCTGTAATAGATCCTACATTATCACCATTAGTAAAAACCTCCATTTTTTTTCATTCATCTTAAACAACAATCTCATTCACGAACGTCTCTTTATTTTGAAGGAATTTGTTCACAGTATATAAATGTCATTCTCTTGGATCATGTGTGAAGTAACTAACTGCATTTACAATATAAATTTTGCTGAATACAGTATAAGTTTTTTAAAATCTGATATGGGTTAAATAAATGAATTTCTCAACAAGTCTTTAATATTAGTCTTTATTTTTATTTACGGTAGAATTGTCTACATCACACCCAATTCAATGGTTGTTATATGGCAATTCAAGTAGTATTGCAATCAATCCTACTCATAAGAAAAAGTCAAACACCGACTATTTTAATTAAGTGTTAAGAATAATAAAGTATAAAATATGGTTGTACTTTATCTGTGAGACACAAGCTTTGTTAAGAACAATGAATCATCAAGGATAAATCGATAAGCTAATCAGTTGATAAGATAGAAAATAGTGAGGACAACCTCTACACAATAAGATTTAAGGATAGACATTTAAAAGAGAAGGGTCCATGTCATTTCAAAAAGGGGCTTATTTTTTTTTTCTTTTCTTTTAGTGTTTTCATTTTGTTATGTTGTATCCACACATGTGCATTCATGGAAGTACCATTTTTAAAAAGAAAATTTGACATTCATGATTTATGTCTTCTCTCCCTTTATCAACTTTTCAAATTGTGTTTATCGTACAAAAGAATTTGACAAATAAAATTGTTCTTTCAAAATGAACAAAATCAAAAGGATGAACATTTTTTATATTACCAAAAGGTTAAAAAAAATAAAAGACAGATATCCTAGATGACACTAAAGAAGGCAATTTTGAAAGGGCATGGAAGTAATGAAAGACTAGAGATAAGAGGTAATTGTTTGTTTACTAATACTATTCTTGATTTCCAAATCTTCGAGGAAATACAATCCTCCTTGTTCCTTCGTAATAAGATCCTAAAAACATAACGAGAGAAAATGTTACACAACAATTTAGTTCATCATGAGTAAGTTTTTAAACAAACATTAGTTATTAGAATGTTTTGGAAAATGAAAAACATCTTTAAGGCAGATGGATGACAAAAGAAAAATATCACCACTTATTTAAGGGGTCATATTGTCTATCACACTACTGTTTAAAATCCAAGAATCCTTACATATAGATTTATAAACATTAAAAGAGAAATTAAATTTTTTACAACTTCAACATATAGTGCAACATTCCTTCTTCGATTGAAGAGGATGAAGAAGTCCTACCAAAGTTTTTAAAACGTAGAATTACTTGATAAACCTTCATTACAGGCTGAATATGCTTTTCAAAATCCTAATAAAACATAACATGAAAATGTTTTGGCCTTGAATAAAACGTAGCTAAGTGGAAAAGGATTTCATCACCAAAAATTCTTGTCCTTTTCTAATTACATCTGAAGCCCCAACACCAGTGTTATTTACATAGCCCTCTAAAGGTTCAATTGTCTTTTCCCTTCAAACAATATTCACTTACCTTTATCAAATATAATAAAGATCCTATATCATAAGAGATATACGTAGATAAAATAAGCTTACCCTCAGAAATCTTCACATTTTACATTTCAAATACACCTTCAGATATTCTTGATAATTTACAACTTTATTACCTGAGCGCCCACACAAAAATATATTCATACCTGCACAATGTTATTTTTTTTTTTCAAAAACAACCTCGTAAAACAAGAAAATTGCTTTTAAAATTAAAAAATAGAAATTAATAAAAGAAAAAGTATACGTCAATTGAAAGTATAACATTTAGCACGTTTAAAACATTCAGAGGTTTGAAAAATTCAGAGATTCTTTTAAATCTTGTTCATTGTATGTCCATAAATTGCAATATCCATGCGTACAAATTTTGAGTGAACATTATATCTATGTTCAAGAGTCAAGACTGAGTGGTGCTGTGATTTGTGGTGCTTTAGATAGTAAGTATTGCATATTTGCACTAAATCTTGCAATTCATGGCCAAGTCACAATTTACTAATTGAGTTTCTTATAATATCAGGGGGGTTTGTTTTGCAGGAAATTGATAGTTATTATGAGGAATTGTATGAACTTGTAACACGCATCATTCAAGATTTCACAACTGGAATAAGATTACAAATTACTGAGACCATTGGGAATGATGGCCTGACCTGTAATTTTAATAAACAAAGAGGCAAGATGCGAGATTGCATCCTTTAACATACCATGCAGATTTCCTATTGCCCTTTGACTGCTGCTAACTCTTTCTTTAGGTTAAGCACTTGTACTCCTTGTGAAGCCAACTGGTCTTTATACTTCTTATTTGTTATAACTGATTCATCGATTGCTTCCTTGTATCTACAACGGAAAGCATCCAGTTTTGCTTGTGTTCCGCGGAGTCTCATTCTGAGCTTAGCCATTTCTTTGTTGTTTGTTACACCATCCTGTCATAAAAAAGATGTTTTCACTGGTGTCAACTATGCCTATCTAGGGGTTGAACAATACTTGTTCATCCAGACACAAACAATCTAAATAACTAATGCAGATAAATTATTCGTAAGAGTTATTCGCTTGACAATGTCAATAAGGGATTAGGTTATTTCTTTTTTCCAGATATACGTTGTATATATTAGGAATAAGATATTTACTTAGTCATTGCAGAATATATGCTTTCCTGATTTTGATTAAATAAGTTAAATAGAATTATTGTCTTAAATACTATAATGGGTATGTATTATTTATAGACATGAAGAGAATCAATGAAATCATCAAAGAAAGAACAGAATTATTGTCTTAATTACTATAATGGGTATGTATTATTTACACATGATGAGAATCAATGAAATCGTCAAAGAGAGAAATTCTCACATGGTATTAGAACCTATGACTCGTCTTAGAAATTGTCGACTTGCTTGGTTTGACAGACAGATATGGAGGGAGGGGCGATGCTGGGAAGTTCCATATCATCTGTCTTAATTTTTAGGGTGCGACTTATGTATCTATTCAACTTAGTATTGTTGCGTCTTAATTACTGTAAATGGGTTTGTATTATTTATGAACGAGCAGAATCAATGAAATCATCAAAGAAAGAAATTCTGACAGGCAATTGGTATATGTGATCAATACAACCCATATTTGAACTGATAACCAATAAGGTACTTACCGCATGCATTTTGATTTCCATACAAGAAAGTTTCTGTCTTAGTTCTTCAACCTGGACCTTTCCCTTCGATAACTGATAAAGAATATGCATAATGTGATTACTGAAATTAAGATAACAGATAAAGAATATTCCTTAATGTAATTACTAAAATTAGTAGCATCCGGCCTTTTAGGCTTCTTTCAAAAAATTGAGAAACTGAGCTAGAAACATCTTTTGAAAAGTATGGGTGAAGGAACTTCTAGAAAAAAAAAAAAAAAAACTTCACTCCTCACTTTCTCGTCTCTCCCCATCCTTTTAGTTCTCTCAGATTATCTGTTTTAAGCTAAAAAAGAAAAAAAGTTCAAACAGTGTTCTACTTTCTACTTTATTTTAAAACTTATTGAGGTCTAACTTCTAAAGTCAAACACACCCTTAGAAACTTTCAAAAGGTAACATTTTCCTTTTACCTCATCCTCGAAATTCTTTCGTAGAAATTCCATTTTTTTCTCTTGATCTTCCATCTCTATCGTCAGGATATCTTTTTCTGTTGTCAAATGATATAGTTTGGTCTCGAGATTCTGTCAAGTAACCTGGGATGATCAGTAAGACTTATATGGTACATGGAGTCTTAGATTTTTATTCTCTTCCCAACCCCTTATTATAAATAATATATGAATGGACAAATATTCTAGTGACAACGAAGGAGAAACCTGAATCGCGTTCGGGTTGGATAGATTATCTCCTTTATCAAGAACATCCAGTTCCTTCCGAGTTTCGTTTTCTTTCTCTTCCATGGGACAGTCATGCGGATCATTCTCCAAAGGTTGTACCTCTGAAGTGGCTTTTGACACCTAAAATAAGTGCAAATATTATGCCTTGCAGTAAGTCACAACTCAAACCACGAAATTGTTAACAATAAATAGTCCTTACTTCTAGTTCTAGAGATTGTTTGCTTTCAGCATTGGTTGTTTCAATGTGATTTTCCAGTTGATCCCACTCTGAAACCTTTTCCCTGTAGCCATAAAATAACATGACAGGAATAGTGATTTAATAAGTTTGACAGTTAAAGCTGGCGAGCCATCTAATGGAAAAATAAAAAAGACTGGGAGTAGCAGACAGGGTGGCTGAATAGAGTATTCAAGCATTTCTAATAAGGAAGTAACCAATAGAAACCAACCAAGTCAAATATGAGAATGGCTAAAAAGCAAAAACTGACACAAGCTGAGATGTGTCGCAACGCAAATAAATTTAGATACAAAAAGGCAAAGGGAATGAAATTCCAGCTGCATTAACAGCTTCAGGTCGTTATAACAAATGCAGTGTAGAATGCACATATTTGGTATGTTTCTGTGTCACTCTATCATAGTCAAAATACAGAAAATATGGTCAAATCAACAAAAAAAAAGTAAATCTCCCCCAATAGATGAAATGTTTTCTTGTTTATAAAATTGATGAGCTTAAGTTTAAAATAAATGGGATTAACTCTTGTATGGTCTTGCAAGTTGCAATAGATAAAGTAGGACCCCTTTAAAAGTTTTGGACAACAACAACTTCAGACTTGCAGACTCTTATACTAAATTAATGTGATGGGATCGTGATTTAGCATATTATAGAAGAGAATATTTGTGTTATATTATGCTAAGTCCTCTTTCTAGATGATTTTGATTTTATTGGATAATTTCCAGTTGTGAGTAAATTTGAATGATTTGATTTCATCAGGTTGTATCTTATCTTCATCGTCAAATGATGTAGGTAAAAACTAGGAATAAAACTATTCGCAGAACTATAGAACTTTAGGGATTCCAATGAAAGAAAAGAATCCGAAGCATATATTTTGAAGAAGATTACTAGAGTGTTATTCAAAAATCATATCCCCTCACTTTGTTTAGAGTTTGCTTATTTATAGAAATGCATTACACCGATTAACTATCAATTCCATGAATAATAATCCTAATCAAAATTAAACTGATTGGTAATCAAAATTAGTCTGGTTGATAATTGGAATTAGTCCACGTAGCTTCCTTCTTTATCTTCCTATATCAATTCCCCTGCCTTCTAAAAATCCTTGTTCTCAAGGATTAAAACCTGGATACTTCATCTTTAGATCGTAGAAACTATTAGATATTTTTATTAATTTTCCATGATATCCTATTTTAATATATGTGGTGTGAATTTATAGGATAGTCAGCAAAAAAGAAAAATGGGAAACGATATCTAGAAATCTATGCCTTTTTAGGTATATTCCGTGGGTAAAATTCCTCTTTAATGAATTGATTACCTGCTAAATCATTAATAATAGGGCTGCAGAATTTCCTAAAACAACAATGTTTTAATCAAAAACCATATCATTTGAAGATTTCATGCAATTTCTGAGCATGGCTCGAGTTGTAGGAATTAACTAGAATAGAAGCATTTTGCTAAGAGCATTTTTTTCTAGTTGTAGGAATACACAAACCAAATAACTTGAAGAACTGTTGGAAGTCCCACATCGACTAGAGATAAGGCAATTTCATAATATATAAGTGAGGTGCAAATCTCACCTTACAAGCCGGTCTTGTGGGGTTGAGTTGGGCTTAAAGTCCACTTCTAACATGGTATCAGAGCCAAGTTAGAGTCTATTCTAGCAAACTTTCTTGGATATTCTATTCCACCCATTATCGGGCCACTAACGGACCACCCACTAATTTCTAGTCCCACGCACAAGATGAATATATCTCGACATAAGAGAGTGTGTTGGAAGTCCCACATCGACTAGAAATAAGGCCAATTCACAATATATAAGTGGGTGCAATCCTCACCTTACAAGTCAGTTTTGTGGGATTGAGTTAGGCTTAAAACCTACTTCTAACAAATTATTAACATACGACAGCCTAGTCCTAACTGACTAAAGGCTATACAAATTTCCTAAGACATTTGAAAAGCAACAAAGAAACTAGAAGCCTACAACTTTCTTGTTCATCCAAAGCCCTAGTTCTATTTTCTCTAGACAATCAGCATGCAAGAGTTCATCCAAAGCCATAAGTCCATCTCTTTAGAAAATCCACATGCAAGAGAAGAGGGTTATCATTTTTCATTTTCTGCATAGCCTAACTGTAAAATTTTATAAATACAATCCGGTTGTGCTAATTATAAAATGCACGATCGTTCTTGCTTGTGAAATGATGTTCACTAAATTTTATAATATTCTAATTGTACATGGGGATATATATACATATATATATATATATATATATATATATATATATATATCTTTTTTTTTTTCAAAAAGTAAGGTTAATCTCCACCTAAGCTATTTATCTCACCAAATCTGATATAGCTAAATGATAAACCAAACTTTCAAAATTGTTTTGCAACATAGCATGTTAAATGTAGTAAGAAAACATATTAGAAAAATAAGAAAGTAGTACAAGAGAGGTTAAGAGAGAAATAAATTTAATTAACACTAAACAAACCCGAAATTTTCCTTCATATGTGAATGTTCATATGTAGTAGTCAGTCTTTCACGTAGGGTTCTGCATTCTTCTCTACAAGATTCCAATTCATTCCCTACCTAACATTATAGACAAATTTGATTAATTTAACCAAATGGAACCATGATAATAGGAAATTAATCTATCTATCAAACATCAAAACAGCAATAACCAAAAATCACACACTTTTATCTACTATTTACTTCACTACTTTATTACACTTTTCAAACCGCATATAATTGCATTATCATAGTGCAGGTTATCCATTATTGTCGATATGTGCATCACCAATCTATCTAATGATCATTCATGTTCAATTAGAACATCCCAAGTTAACAAAATTGTGGAAGATGATGTAAAGGATTTGTAAATTTTGGATTGTGAGTCCCGCCAATTAGAACATGTTCTTCACTCTTCTCTTAATAGTCTTAGTTTACATACTTGAGGTTCTTCCGGTATGTTAACCCATTTGGTTTTAAATATTTGATTACCTTTATTGAAAATTATTCGAGTTGTACCTAGATTTGGTTAATGAGGAGTTGATCAAAAGTGTTTTTTAAATATCAAACCTTTTGAATTAAATCAAAATCAAAATTTGGTATACCGATGCATTTCTCGTGTTGACAATGCTAGTGAATATTTGTCTAACCAATTTAAACAAATTATGAATTCCAACAATATCCTTTATCAAACTTTGTGTTTTCATACTCCTCAACAAAATGAAGCAACTAAACACAAAAACAAAACATCTTATTGAACTACTCGAACACTTCCTCATAGCCATATTCCTCACCATTTTTGGGGGAATGCTTAAAGTTTGTGTAACATGTTCTCTCATTAACAAAATCTCATCATCTATCCTCAACTTGATACACCATTTTGTCCTTTTTCT
>Ga0099822_1003524_pt1 | contig 20065 bp, 8 predicted proteins | sample CowpeawhiteBW_FD_76839 | JGI IMG/M metagenome (GOLD analysis project Ga0099822, IMG submission 76839) | Root nodule microbial communities of legume samples collected from California USA - Cow pea white BW | ecosystem: Host-associated > Plants > Roots > Nodule | place: USA: California | collected...
ACATATATATATATATATATATATATATATATATATATCACGCAATCACACCAAAAGAATTCCTTCCTTTGATTTCATACCACATGACCACAACCAGGTTAATCGTGTTCTACGTCTTCTAGTGAGTACCTCAAGATGTCTTGCTGCCATACCTATCAACCACAACCGATAGAGCACATGCGGGAAACCATGCTACGGATCACACACTGTAACGCCAGGTGTAGTTCCCAAATACGAGCATAGTTTGCACGTCCCAAGACTACCAAACTCGTCAGCTAACTACTGAGGAGGGCAATCTATCTGGACCCATTCGTACTGGCCACAACCAGCACACTCACACTGGCCACACTCGCCAACCCGAGCTCAACTCAAGAGTTCCTCGTTTTCATCCGCCATCCCCAACTCAACTCGAGGGATGCCATTCCAAGCCACAACTCAAGGAATGTCACATGCTTAACCCCTATCCCGAGCTCAACTCAAGGGATACGTTCTGAGCCAGAACTCAAGGAACACCAGCAAGCCAACCTTTAAGATATCCTAGAAGCATTGTAGACCACGCACATCAACGTAAGCACAACCAAAATCTATTGCGGCAAAATTGCCTAGCGTTGCTCACAAGGCGCCAAGCACTGCCCGCTTCCAGACTGCCTGGCGGGGGACACGTACTACCAGGCGCAAAGCGCCTCTGTGCCTACTGATTTGCAGCTCTCGCCTAGCGAAACCACCTTCATCGCTAGGCGTGACTCACACCAGACCCCACTGTTTCGTGGCTATCGCCTGGCGATCCAAACACCACCGTCAGGCGCCACACCAGTAACACCACTCTTACTGATTTTGCACACTTTTATCCAAGTTCCACCACTTTAGTCTTGTGCTATCAAGAATCAAAATTGTTGAATCCTCTTAAACATATATGTACACCCTTATACATTAACCACCATCATTTGAAACCTACAAAAATAGGATATCACTCAATTCCCTTTTTGAATCGCCAATCTAGTTTATCAATATAGGATTGCTTAGGTTCGACTTTTCCAAGACTCAACATGTCACTATAGTCTCATACCTTTTATGCTCTGCTGTTTACCCAATTAGTAACTCAGTTTCCATCAATTTGCATATGACTTAAGAATTGCACCTAACCATGTTTATACCATTCTTCCAAATTGGCAAATCCAATTAACCTCACAATCTCAACTTTGCTCTAGCAACACCTTATTATGACTAATACCATAGTGGGTTAGATCATTGATTCACTACTCATTCAGCAAAAATCCTAATCTACTGTAATGACATTCCCTTCCCATTCAAATAATAGAATTCACCTCTAGTTTCTACATATCATCATCCATTCTTTCATCAAATTACTAATGCCAACTCGACATATAGCACGAACTTGCTCCCTCAAAGTCTAGAACCATTAGTAACCGTCGCAACCTCGTGAAGATCCAGCCCTCTGAGATGGCGCCTGGCGGCAAGTAGTTCTAGGAAATTCCTAGAATTTCAGCAGCTGTAAGGACCCTCTTTCATTTCCCCAAGACTTTTCTCTATATTCCTTAGCTGTTTCGCACTCGAACACAATAACTGTGACACAATATTCAACTTTAACTATCTCCACCAACAATTCAAGTGCAACTAACAACCCTTAGTCTCAATTTATCAAAAACCCTCAAATTTCAACCCTAAAAGAGTGTTCATGTCAATTTTTATCGAATTTAAATTCCAATTACAAGTGATACATCAATGTAACACTTCTAATCACTTATAATCACTTGGAACTTCTCTTTTTCCCAATCAGAATGAACCCAGAAATCCCAAAACACCAAAACTGAGCCAATTCGACTCGCGTCGCTTGGCGGATACTCATCATCGCTAGGTAGTTCATTAAGAAAAATCCAGAACTGGGTTACAGGCTTGTGTCGCCTAGCGGTACAAGGCTTCACTGGCGGTTCCTCGTGGAACCCAAAAAATACACCAGAAAAGCATGAGTTGCCTGGCGGCTATGAATAGCCCGCCAGGCGGTTTTTGGGAATTTCCCAGAAATAAGAAATTCAACATACAGTAGGGTTCATGGATAATTATCATACATTTTATCATGCAATTCATGCTTACACATACAAATTAACGCGTAAAATTCCCCTAACTTGGAACTCCTTGCTTAAACTTGATTAATCTTTGCTTCTCCCTTGCTTCCAATAGCTTGCTTTAATTCTCTCCAATTGTGTCTTTATACTTCACTCACAACCCAATCTCGCTCTGAATTCTCTCTCAAATTGTTGCAGAATAATGGCAGGCTCAAAAGTCTCTCCTTCTCTCTCTCAAAAAGTCACCTAATGGTGTGTTAATTAAGCTTAATTACTCTAAAACGAAATTGACATTAAGAAGGAGGTGTAATTGCTATTCAAGGTCACTTATGGGTTGTTTTTCCAACCTCCCTTAGCTGCCCATTCAGCAAGGGTTTTCTCAACCCTTTCATTGTCATGCCAAAAAAACAAAATTGACAAAAAGAAATCCTAATTTGGTTCTACCAAGGCCAAACCCATAACCATGCCAATGCCAAATCAATGTACCACTATTCAACCAATTCATGTTTCATGATAATTCTTATAATTCTATAATTATATTACCACTCAACATGATCAAGCATAATTATAAAAAAATAATTATAAATTAAATAGATCATAAATGGCATACATAAGACTTAAATCCAAGTCCTCTCACACAATAAAGTACTCTCAACCATTTAAGCTACTACTTTTCCACATCACATCAATCAATATTAAATGTCATAAAGGCTCCCACTACCCGTATTTATTAATTAAAAATTTATTTAATTAATTAAATTCCACGGGTCTTACACAACTTGTCCTCCAACGTTCTAGTTGAAACGACCTCTTCCCTCGAGGACATGTAGTGGTGGCCTGGTCCATCAGTGGTGTCTTTTAGTGAATAAGTGTTCCAATGTCCTTCCATCATTCTAGTGGCGTTCTAGAGTTCTTCTAACGGCATTCTGATGGCAACAACAATGTTCCTATGTGGTGGTTGAAGAAGGAGGCGCGTCCAAGAATTTGTGGCATTAGGCTTATTCTCACAACAAAATAAAAGAGAGGAGAAACGCCATTGCTATTAGCAATGACATTGGTGGTGATCGTCATGACCGATGTCAGATATGACCTAAGGAGGTTGCGAAACAGTGGCGCCGACATGGAAGGGCAAATGACCTTCGAATGTGCAATTGAGACAAACTCTAGACCAAAGCAAATGTATCCACTACATCAAGAAAAAACTTTGTGTTCAATGAAGAAGAAGAATAATAAAAAAGAGGAAAGAGGAAGGAAAGAGTAACATAAATCTAGGATTTATTTCATTTAAAGATTTAAAATTTAGTTTTCTTCGTAAATAACATACTTAAATATGTTGGTTAATAACTAGGGATGACAAATAAACCCATCCCTGTCGGATTTGTCTGAACCCGTCCCTGTTTTGACAAAGAATCCTTGCATTGACTGGGTATAAGTATGGGTATGGGGAATCCTCAACTTTTTCAAGTGGGTGTGAGGATGGATATAGGTATGTACATATTCGCCCCATCCCCGTCCCTATACCCGCCATAATATCCGTCTCCGCCATATCCCATCCCCATTTAAATTATTAAAATGTTCACAATTAATTAAGTAACTTTATATATATATATATATATATATATATATATATATATATTACTACACACTTTCTATTTTTTATTTCTTCTAATTGTTTGGTTTGTCATTAAATTCATTCTCACATCTTCAATATATTTTTAAGACTCTCAATTTAAGTGTTTAATAACATACACATTTCATTTACTAGGTAATATAAAAATTTATCTTTTATTCTCTATTATTATTAATTTTTGTTTCATTTGAAGAACTCTTTTGTTTCATTAAAATAATTTTCGTCATTTCTCAATCATTGACTATGTTGATATTTGAAAAGCTTTCTTAGACTACTAAGGTATTTTTTATCTTATCATACCCTTAATTATACATTTGTTTTCCTTTGTGCAATTTAATTGAATAGTCTCTCAAATTGTTTCTAAGACACACATTTGATCATTTTTTAATATTTTTTTATGTTTTGTTTATTTTTATCATGTAGAATACTATTTTGATATATTTTATACAATTATTTCTTTTTTTAGCTCATTATCAATCATACTCTGTAATTTTGTCATTATAATTGTATAAATAAATTTTATTTGCTATAATATAAAAATTCAATGTAATTGTCATGAATTTGTTTTATCACCATCAAACATATATTGAAGTTCAAAAAATACAAGATCTATGTAATATTTTATTATTATTAGTTTAATATTTGTTCTTTGCGTGATGTTGATCAAGTTATGTATTATAACTTTTAATAGTGTATATAAAACATATTCATTAGAATTTACAAAATGGAAGTAAATAGAAATTTAAAATATATTTTAATTTGAATATTTGTTTTCTTTTTAAATTTTTTTTAAAATATTTTTAAATTTTATCAACTAGGTTTCATTAATGTTTGCAAATTTCATAAATTTTTTGGTTATGATGAAATTTTATTTTGGTATTCTAACATGAAATGTATGCAATTATAATTTGTTTCTAAATTTGATATCGAAGAAACAACCCTCTTCATTTACCGTAAATTTGTATTATTTAATAAAAAATAATTAATTAATATTGAAATAGTAAGAAAATGGGTAAGGGTATGGATACAAGAATATAGTCGTTAGCCGATGGGAATGAGGATGAGACAAAAGTATGATACCCATTGAGTTTGAATATGAGAATGAGGATGATTTTTTTTATAAGGATGGGTATGTGATAGCGAAATTCGTCCCCACCCCGTCCCTTTACCATCCTTATTAATAACAAACTTAAATTTTGACTCTATTGAGTCTAAGTTTGTTCTAAAACAAACTTAAAAGATCCAAAATAACAAACATAAAAAAGTCTATTTTGTAGTAGTGAAATTGTACTGTACCTAGGCGGCCAAAATCATTCACACTTTTCATCCTTTGTCGCTATGTCTCCACCGACAAAGGCTGGAGGACTAGTGTACTGCACCTAGGCGCCAAAACCATTCACATTTTTCATCCTTTGCCGCTATGTCTCCACCGACAAAGGCTGGAGGATTGGTGTACTGCACCTAGACAACTTAACACAACTATACGGTAAAACCTGCCTACATAAAACCCCACAAGCACGTAAGCATTTATCAAATGCATCAAGCGGACAACCATAAGCGGCCCAAGCCGCCTACTTCAGAAGACAAACCAAAACTTGTCGACCCTTACAAACTTAAAGCATTACAAGCAAGGCCCCTAAGGCTAACAATGATCGAACTAAGGGGCATGGGCTAGGCCTAGGCCCACCTGCGGCCCACCTACGACCCAACCAAGGGCCTAGCCCATGACGTGACCATACATAATTAATAAACTACAAATACGCGTAGACCCCAACAATTAAAGGTACGCATTCATTAACCCCGACAATTAAAGGTACACATTCATTAATCCCTTAATCACAAGATTTGACTTTTTGAGAATTGTTTGGCTGACTTGAGCGTTGGAGTCTTCTCCGCAGGTAACCCCTCTTGGATCTAAACCAGTCCAAGTCGTGATACCAGCAGATGGCATGCGCGAGCCGTGGAGAAACCAACTAGAGAGATTGTAGATTAAGGTAAGGTGATGTTTGTGTTTGACTTCTCTTATTTATTCTCCGCAGGAACATAAATAAGCTCACAAACTAAAATGTGAATCTAATTAAGAAGCACATTCATTTGGTTTCACAAATGTTGTAGTATAATTTTTTTGTTAGTTAATATATTAGAGAAGCAAAAGCAAGGTGAGTTAATTTTATTCCATCATTTACTTCTCAATTTGTTCCATGCTAAGCGAATAGTAAAAGCATAATTGAACCAATAATTTATCCTATATAATCATAAAATCCATTAATAGCCAACACCATCACCAAGTTGCAACATGATTGTCATGAGAGGATTTTGAATTCTCAATCATTTCTTTTTTAACTTTATCTACGGATTTAACATTGTTATACATGTTCTTTTTTTTCCCAGTGGCCTCTATATGTGGATAAGTCTTCTTTATCATCACATTTTTCCACGTTATCCTTTTATGTTAAACAAGTTTTGGCACGGGTGGTTTTGTGTGTGTGTTTTTTTTATTATTTGAATTAAAAAATTAATATAAGTAAAGGATAGTTAAAATAATATATTTAAATAATTATTTAAAAATATTATAATTAAAATATAATATTAAATAAACAATTTAACAATATACAAAATATTAAATAATTAATTACATTTCTTTGTAATAAAATAATTAAAAATAAATAATATTATTTTAATATTCATTTCTTTATGTTAAATAATGAATTATAAAAGTAGAATTAATAATATTAATACAATAACAATAACGAATTATACTAAGAATAATGTTATTATTATTAATAATAATACAAATACTACATATTATAACAATAATAATAATTAATATTATATTTAAGTAAATAATTTATACACATTACAGAAAAAAGTATTTATTTCTGACGATTAAAATTATAAGTTTTAACGTTCAAAAATCATTATAAATGAATTTTCTGACAATTTAAAAAACCGTGAAAATTAGTCAAAAATAGTTTTTGACAACAAAAAAATTCATCCGCTAGTATTGGTATCAAAAAAGAAAAAAAAATTATTGACGGTTAAAAATCGCTACAAAATTTACTTTTATTTTATGATATTTTATTATATTTTGACGGTTAAAAATCGCTAGAAAATATATTCTATTTTGACGGTTAAAAACCGTCACAAAATATATAATATTTTGGCGATTAAAAAGCGTTACAAAATATTTCATAATTTGACGATTAAAAACTATCAAAAAATATATCATATTTTCACAATTAAAAACAAAAAAAATGATTAAAATATTTTTTAAATGTTTGAATATTCTAAAAGTATTTAGTAATTGTTTTTCATTCATATGTTAACCAATATTTCAATTATTTATTTTATTCAAAATTGTTTTTTATTTACTTATGTATTACATAAAATATTCAACTTATTATTTTTTATTTACTTATTTATTAAATTATTAAATATATGTGAAAGTCTTTCCACATGGTTAAGGTCAATGGAAGAAGTTTGGATATCATACTTTTTAGAAATATTCACATGCCTAATCAAAAGGATTATTTTCTCTTTTCTCCATAAAAAAAGCAATCAAGATTTTTCTTTAACTCTATCCGTAACTACACCAAATAGCATTACAAAATTCCATATACTTTTAGTTAGTAAGCAATGAAATAGTATGTTGCAATACCGATTACAAAGTATAAAGTGCAGAATGAAGGATTGAGAAGATCCTAACATATATAAGATGTATGTCAAATTAATCTAATTAAGTCTTGCAATATCATAACATATACATCAAACTCCTCGCAGTGTTGGCACTTCTTAGCCACTCTCTTCATCTTATGAAATTTAAAATTAAAATCATATCATGTTAGCTTTAAAAAATATACACAAGATATTAAATTATACACAAAATATAAAGCACTTACAATTACATTACTCGCATTACCAAACATGACACCTAACTCATGAGGAATATGCCCTTCCTTCATTTGGATGTATGCAACCATAAAACTTTTTAATGTCTTCAAATTTTCTTCAGAAGTTGTTAACTTTTCCCTTAGACTAATAACTTCTTCTTTCAATTGAGAACTTTCAGCTGAACCAGAATTTGAGAAAGTGTGCCATTCATTACTAAATCTGGTTGTGGATTGAAATGCAACACTATGAAGATCTCATAGTCCTAAGCTATGAAAAAAGATGTAACAATCACGCAAAAATCACTCACTCTGAATGCATTTCTCAACTTTATAGCTTACCATCACAATATTATAATAGAAATAAATTTAATTGAAGAACTTGATTTTAATGTAAAAATGCAATGTATATTATAGAGTATGATATATAGCAACAAATATTAGATTATAGAAATAGTTGGGCTAGAGATTGGAATATTACTCTAATGAGATTGTAATCTAGCCCATACTCTCTAACATGTCTTCTAAACACTTCGTTTGGACCATATAAATGCACATCAATGTGTTTACTATGTTTATGTTTTCACTGCTCAAGTTAAACATGGAATATTAAAGGATACACTAAGAGAAAGACACAACAACTTGGGGACCGTTTCATGACAAACTTTTCTATTGTTACTCCTTTATTGTTCACACAACTTCATTGTTAATTTATTATCATTTTAGCTAGCTCCTAGCTTCTCTACTATCACCCATCCAACAACAAAATCTTCAAAAACCAATTATATAAAAGGACATGTATACAATATAGGGAGGATTTGTTATTGTACAAGTGGTGAATTAGTGTATAAGTTATTGTTTTGATTTACTTAGCAGGTTATTACTCAAAAATTCAAATCCTTTTGTATCATTAAGTTGATATTGTTGATTAATGTATAATGTTTTCCTTTGTATTACTTCTAATGTTCATTTTCTAAATTCATTCAAAATCTTCACCCCAAAACTAAGTGCAACAAAGGAACTTAGATTTTCCTTAATGTCATAGTATAATTCTATTATTCTAAGGTTGTTTTTCTACGCTCTAGTTAACTACACTAACTAATGTTTTTTTGACAACAACCTTATTGCTGCAGAATGCTTGTTTTGGAGTGACAGAATTACCCAAAGTTTATATCTTAATCGTAAATAATTCCCAATCATAGAATACATATGAAAAATCAGAATATTGTTGTAAAAGTATATAAAAATCAAAGTGAAAACATATTGCAAAAATATACGAATTTATAAATATTTTAATTATACTTACCGCAATAGACCTTGCCTCTTCATTGACATAAGACCCATATCTTTTCTTATGAGCCCCAATATACGACTCTCCTCTACCCACAACACGTCCAAGGTTTACTTCCTAATGCATATGAGCATATAACAAGAACAATAAAACATTTCATGAATTTTAATTAAAATCAACAATGAAAAAATTATTACCATCTCATGTTGTTTTGAATACAAAAAAGCTTTGCGCCACCAATATGAGGAATTTTTTGTGCTTTTCTAACTTCAAGATTTCTGTTACATAATTTTTGAGACAAGTTATTAATTAAAAGAAAAGACAAAAAAATAGTTATTCATAACAATCATTTGTGAAAACTACCAGTCACAACCAAAATCGTGACGAGATGACGAACCAAAAAATAAAATATTAAAAAAAATATGTTTGGAGTCTCCACCGTAGTTATTATAGGAAACTATGGAAAACCATTAAAAAAGGATCAAGGTCTACGAAAACAGAGTTTGGTACGGGAGTTGCTTACGCGTAGGGAAGGTGCTAGCACCCTACAACGTCTGTCTTAAGACGGTACCTTTAATTAAAATACAAATATGGATGTGGCTTTTTTAAAAGTTTATTTTTCCAAAATAATAAAAAGATACAATTCAAAGGAAACAAAAAAGATTTTTTTCTTTTGGCCCGACAAGGATTGATACTTGCTCTTGCGTATCTCCATTCATAATGAAGAATCAGGGTGTCGCAACCAAGATCGCATCGGGACGACGAAAATAATTTAAAAAATATAACGGAGTCGTCACCATAGTTTATTATGGAAAACTATAGAGAAGCGTTAAAAAAGAATAGTCTTTGAAACCAAATTTGAGTTCAGGAGTCGGTTACACGTGGGGAAGGTATTAGTACCCCCACAACGCCCGTATTAAGTCGTTTCCCTCTTTAATTAAGTATGCAAGATAAAATTGATGTTTAAAATATTTGTTTTTCCCCAAAAATCAAACAAAATAAAAACACATACAAAATAATAAAGATTAAAAACAAAATTATTTTTTTATTTTTTGGGCCCGACGAGGATTCTACCTCGCTCCTACATATTTTCATTTGGAAAATCAGGGATAACGTAGTTCTTTATAAAAAAAAGGGTTATTTGATATTATTATTATTTTCTAAATTTTAGATTTTTTTATATTAAGAAAATTCGAGATTACACATGATAAAAGATTTAGTTATCAAACAAAGATGAGACTTGACATGATATTCAAAAAATAATTTTTATAATTCTTATTTATTATTATTATTATTTAAAATAAAATTAAAAGCCTATGAATGAGTGTTTTGATTATCAACCAAGTCCGAGATTTGATATGGTATTCAATATTTATATAAAAGAAATAATAATTTTTAATTTTTTTTATTTATTATTATTTTTTAAAAGAGAATTAAAGCCTACGAAAAAAACCAAAAAACTTTTCTAATTACCAAGATAATGACATCCCAAATGAAAGGAAAGAGAAGGGTTGAGCATATCAATGATGAACCCAAACCCAAGATCACCTAACGTTCGAACCCCAAACACATTTAGTCATACAACAGGTCAATCGATCATACATTTGATATTATGAGAGAGTCTAAGCAGTATATGAATAACATTAGGAGTAAAGAGAATTTACCTTTCAAGGTCACGAATAGAGCAAAACTGACTTAAAGGATAGTAAGATGACCCCGTTTTGCATTGTGTGCTCTAGTAATAAAAAGAGAGGTTTTTCGAATTTTTTTTTGTCTGTTGCATTAGAGAGGTTTTGTGCTTATATAGACATCTTAGGATACCACTGAAATCCTAGTCTTTAATTATAATGAAATATATGAGGAAGAGATTGGTCCCGATGAAACATATTATAGAAATTATAGAAATTAAATGGTTGCATAATATCTAGTGTATTGATTATAATTATTAACAAAATATTGTGTGTATTACTAATATAATATATTTTCCGGAACATGAAGATCCTGATCAAATTATAATTGATTCTAATTATTACCAGGAATATTTTCTTCCAATTATTAAAATCGTACCATTCTCTAAAAAGCATCATTATTGTGAATATTTGCTTTTAATTATTAAAATAATATCTTTTCTCACTAAAAAAAAATCAATGAGACACATCTCATAAGCATAAATTCAAGATATTTATTCTAATTATTATAAAGCATATTGCTCATTTTCTAGTAGGAGTGCAAATAGCAAACAATCGGAGAGAAAGTATGTACAAAACATACTTTTTATTTTATTTTATTTTATTATATATATTTTATTTTTTATTTTTTATTTTTTTAACAAAACAAATACATTTATCTGGACGAAATTGGGTGTTGACACAGGGTCACGTAGTTCTTATGAAAAAACTTTGAGGAAAAATATTTTAAAATAACTTGATTGTTTTTTTAGTGAAAACGTTGATATTTTAAATTTTCAAAAATATATTGAATAAAACAAAAAAAAAAACATTAAATACGAGACTGATGCAAATGATCACTTAAAAAAAATCTTATTATTATTATTTTTGTTTAAAAACAAAACAATATATACTAAGTTAATGCGAACGATCATTATAGTATTTCTTTTTAAAAGCAAATTTTAATTATCTACTTAGAAACGAAAGTGATTATAAAAATTAGTTATAATATGGACCATTTTAAAAGCTATTAATATGATAAGGAAAAACATGGAAAAGCTAACGTTCAACACCAAAATCCACATCAATGTATGATTATTTTTTTCAAATATATGAACGATATGCAAATATACTTAAAAACGGGACCCACCTATTTATCATTATTTTTATTGAATTAGTAAGTACAACTAAACCTACGCCACTTTTTCGAAACTGCCATTAGGCTTTGAATCCCATCAAGCTTTTAGATTTAAAGGGTTTTAAATAATAAAACAAATGATTAAATGATTATAGGCTTGGAAAAACCATGTATGCACTAACAGCTGCTGTAAAAACATCAAAGACCAAAATCAATCATTCTCAACGCAGATAAATTTTAATACAATTTGACCGATACTCTTCCCGGAAGGATCGTACCAAACCATATTTGCCACAAAAACCAATGTCTCGGTGAAGCTGGCAGCAAGTTGGGGTGGTTGAATGAGTAATTTCGGAAGTGAGGGAGTGGATTTTTGGTGCTTAAGATTATGGAAAAGAACTCAAGAGAAAGATGAACTGTGTGTTTTGGGTTTTTTAAGAGAGGTATCTCAAGGTAAGAATTTTTTTTTATTCTTTTTACTTGATGGGTTTATATACACAACCATTTAAATCTAAAGTAATCTGATAAAAAGGTTCGTCTTAATTACAACGAATTATTAAAGGCAAGAATTGGTCTTAATATTATCACATTATGGGAATCAACTCACATAAAAATCAAAGCACAAAATCAAACATGATCAGGAAAAATTAATTATAATTAGAAAAAAAAAGATATTCTTGAGAAACATATTACTATTTTCCTCATCTGGAAAAAAGGTGTCACAAAATCAGAGCACAAAATCAATTATCCTTAGGAAAAATGATTATAAATATTAGAACAGACTATGCTTCTAAACATTGGAATTTCATCATTAACTTCTTGATTTGCAGTAGAAATGACAAAGCATAGAGTGAAGGTGAGAATATTAAATTTTGGACTACTATTAGTTGCAAGAAAAAGCGATGTGGGTGTATAGAATATTTTGGGCTAAAATAGAAACAAAGCCTCAAAAAGAAAATACATAAAAGATTAAAATAGACTTTTTTTTTCTTTTTATTTAATTATTATTATTTTAAAAAAACAAATTATTATTATTTATTTAGCTAGATGAAATTAGGTGTTGACACTACATTAGACTTTGTACTTAGATGATATTCAACAAATGAAGACCACTAATCTTTTTGAATACCATCAGGTACATTGGCAATTAATTATTCTCTTGATAATGAACTATCATAAACATAGTTCCACAAATTCATCTTTTCATTTCTATACTTATTTGACATGCAAAGGAAAAAACAACATTCAACAGACCTTTCTGATGCTTGGAAATGAAATAAATTCTAAGAAAGAAAAAAAGTTAGTATATAATATTGTACAAAAAAGAAGAAATGATGGATCTACACACATGATAAGCAATAACAACTAAAATGAAAAAAGAACAAATGTCAATCTCCATTCTAATCGGTGCAAATTGTTTCAAGGAAATTCTAATTGGTAAAATGCATAGAAGAACTAAAATCAATTTAAAGAATATGTACCTTTAAAATGTTAAAACAATCATCCTTGTATGACTTTGGAACCTTTGGCCAATTATCAAAGTTAATGGGAACATTGTTTGAATCTGTAGAAATACGACTTTTGTAACCTTGGTCAACTATCAAAGTTAATGGGAACATTGTTTGAATCTGTAGCAATACAACTTTTGTAACCTTTGCCTAACTATCAAAGTTAATGGCATGATATTGTTTAAAACATGCCATCTCATGGAGTTTACTATTTTTGGAGACATGAATAATCTTTTTAACCTTGGTTTCAAGGGAAAGTAACATAATACCTTTACTGGTAGTTTCTTTTTTCCACAATTATCCAAATTTTCATCTTTTCCACAGTACAACATGCATTTTTTTGGGCAAACATCTATCTTGGTATAATTGAGACCAAGTTTGTAAATCACCTTCTTTGCCTCATAAAATGAAGTACGAAATTTTCCATTTTCAAATGCGTCTGTTAATAACTCTAAAATCATCGTCATAGCCTTGTTAGTCATACCACACAAACATTTTATATGATACAACCTTAATAGAAAAAACAACTTTGAGTACTTTTGACATCTTCATACAACTCTTGGTTACAATCTCTAAGCAACTCAACATATTCTTCATTTGGCATGGTTTCTAAATATTCAAAAGGTCCTTCATATGCATCCTAATCCAAAGCATCATTTTTATTCATCCTAAATACTTCATTTATCATATCTATCATTGATATTCATTTTGTGATGGCATATTTACTACATTTGATTGCATTGTGTCATATGTTTCTCCATGCCAAATCCAAACTTTGTAATTTTTTGGAAACTGTTTGCAAATTAGTGGTCATTTATTATGGTGACATCTAAGGTAGGGACACATTCTTGTACCATTGACAGATCGATATTCAAATGCAAAGTCTAGAAACTTATTTAACCCGTCTAGATATTCAGTTTTATTTCGTGGCATATCAATCCATGACTTATCCATTAGTAAATCTGTCTAGCCGAGTTCAAGGAGAAAAAACTAGTTGTAAACAATTGGATATAAATGAGGGACTCAATGAGATTGAAAGTTGCAAAGATACTACTATTATCGAATGAACTAGATACTTATAAATAGAGAAAGCTAAGAAAAAATATATACAGTGTAAGGTCGTGGAAGAGAAAGCTGGAGCTTGGTTTGTCTCAAAATTTATCATTAAATAAGAAGGTACTAAATGATACCAAAAACTTTTAGTAAAATAAGTTAGGAATATAAAAAATAGTGTGTTTTGTTTGTTTTACCTAAGTTGTTCTGTAGTAAAAAAGTGTATAATAAATAAATATGTGTTATTAAGTAGCTATACTATTCTCTGATTTGATGAAAACAAATTTGGACTACTATAGAAAAGGCTCGGTAGTAGAGATAATGTTATAAGCATCATACATTTTGCGGACTGTTCTAAACTTCTAAAAGGGTAAAACCAAGATATATTACAAATGACATTTCATCTAAAATTTCTCGTACTAAATCTACTTTTTGATCAGTGCAACTATTCACAAATAGACCGATAAATTAGGATGCAAGAAAAGAAAGACACTATACACTTACCCACAAGTGACAACAGTATTAGGAAGCATGCACCCAATTGAACTACTCTGCGGCTTCCCATTTTAGTGACGACAATGGTATGAACAATTTTTTTTAAGGTGGTAGACCCTGTTCCAGTTCCCCAAAGACCAGCTAAGACACTAGAAAGACCCTCCAGTCCAATTACTCGACTAAGAATTCTAGGAGTTGGAGGACGAGATGCTACCAATAAAGAAGATGCATGATATGAACCCGATATAGAATTTAAAACAAAATGAATATCATCAACAACACGCACCAGTGCAGTAAGGGCTTTTTGCCCCGGTTATTTTCCTCATTTTGTCTCAGGTCTGGAACCGAGACATATTGGGGTGAGGCCAAAAGGTACCCTTTTGGCCTCAGTTGTTACCCGAAGCCATAGAGTCCCTTTTATGCCTCGGTTCTAAATGAACCGGAGCCATAGGGTTCCTTTTCTGCCTCAGGTCCACGAGAATCGAAGCCATATGGTAAAACTATTTTTTTTTAATTAAATTTTTCGCGGCACAACACGCTCCTCTATTCATCATCATCAATCATTTTCTCTTTGTTCATCATCATCAATCGTTTTCTCTTTGTCCTCCCTTCTCACAACATAATCAGGATGATTACCATTCATTTCTTCAGCTGCCGCAAACCAATTCCTCTAGTTATCACCACCTTCCCGCAACACTCTCATTCATAGAACCACCACCTCAACATCACAACACCATTCCAACCTACAAACAGAACATACAAGCAAAACACCAGAATCACAACTCCATCCCTGCAATACAACATCACACCGGATCAGAACCCCCGTCCCTACACAAAGATCTCGCGTTTCATCTTTCCCAATCGTTCACACCCAAGAACAAATCAGAAATAGAGAAATAGAGAAGAAAGAAAATCGCCGGAGACGAAGCCATCGACGAACCACCACTGGCGCTGCGATCAACGAAGCACTATCACAGCGATGAATGCGAACCATTGTCGTAGTGATGAACGCGAACCACCACTTCAAGCCATCATCGGAGCCGCTGCGACGAACGACGAGAAGACAGGAAGAGCTCACCAGGAACCACGAACGCGAGAACAATTTCTTCGTCTCAGCGATGACGATCTAGATTCGCGATTGGGGCTCGCGATTTGGGTCCTCAGGTTCAATCAGGTCCAATGACAGTGCAGTCGCACGACCTCTGTTGCGGTGACGGTGGCTTTCTACAGCGGCGGAGATCTCGACGGTGGTTCCTCTAGTGGAGCGCGATGGCGATCTCGCGAAAGGTGCTGCCATGGTGGATCACGTCACCGCGTTGCAGATCTGGTGTCCTGTTTTCGAGTCGTAGTGGTGGCCGGTGTTGTCGCTAGGGTTCATCACCGGTCAGAATGGGTGCGGCATAGATGGGTGATGATGTTTGCTTTGTTCATGCGTGAGGTGAAAGGGAGAGGGGATCCAGCAGACTAGCAAGACGCGGAGAGAGATGGAGAAGATGCAACGGCGTGCGAGGAAGAAGTATAAGGGTTCGCGTTTTTGTGCCCTAATTAAACTATATGGCCTCGGTTCAATTAATAACCGAGGCATATAGTCCTATTTGGCTCCGGTTCAATGCCACCCGAGGCCAAAGACGTAATGGCTAGTGGCATTTGAAATTTCTAACCACATTTTTTGCTTCGGGTCTATTCAACCGAAACATATAAGCACCTTTTGGCATCAGGTTTTTTTTGAACCGAAGTCTATAACCCCTTTTGGCTTCGGATTTTTCTTGAACCGAGGCATAAAAGTTGTCTGGAATTGCAAAAATGTCACCGTGCCGTTATATGCTTCGGTTCCTTGCCAACCAAGACCTATAAGACAAGGTAAAAATGCAATTTTGCACTAATGTCGAGGTGATTATGCAATCTTGCATAAAGAAAAAAAATCATGAATCCAATTTTGATATATTAGATTGATAAATACTATTTTTACTTATCCTGGAAGCATCTTCAAAATAAATAAAATCCCATAATGGCATTTGTAGTGTTGAAATTTTACTTTAGTGATTATACAATTAGTGACATCAATGCTTTGATTTCCTAAACTGAGGCAGAATCCGTGCGGCATTACCCATACAAATGGTATCTACTTAAACATTTGTTAGGGAAAAAAGTTACAAATGTCACCAGTTGAAAACAACATACAAGATGGTAACCCTTGGTTTTAACTTTAGTGATCATATAAACTCTATGACAACCTTCAGTCTCTTGAGTACCTTTTGATGTCAAGGGTTAAAATAAAAATTAAATGATACAACTAATGAATTGGATATTATATTCAAGTTTCCTACATCAGCACAATCAAGCCGTCATATATTGAACACATAGCTTGGTTAGGTAAAATTATTATTCCTATTAGAGCTTGCATTATGCAAGAACGAGAACAACTTTTCACATATAATATTGCTAGCACATTAAGAAGAATGCAAGAGTATCATCACATTAAGAGTCTAGATAAATAAATATAGTTCAGGAAACAAAAGGAAAAAGTGAATAAGATTTTTTCAGAGTTTAATTCGAAGATTTTAGTTCATTTTTTGATTCGTAGCAGAGTTAAGTATTTAGAAGAAGATGCCATAATAATATTTGGTTGGAACTGAGTTATCTCCTTTCAAAGATATCTACTATTCTTGTGTATATAAAAAGGAAACACTCTTTTAACAAGAGTATCTATTCGTTAAGAACTAATACTAATGTTTGAAGAAACCACTAATTATTCGAGTCTAAATTTCTTACTATTGAGGAATCACCATATAATTTGTTATTGTGATGTTGAAGTGACTTTAATATTATATATAACTTCATTAATAAGAAAAATCATCCTCATGAGGTCTAAGGCTGCCCGAGTGGCATCATTACCATAAACAATAAAAAGAATCCCTAACATCTTCCTAATTGCAAAAACAAGTTCTCTAGAATCCCATATTCTATTTTCCATTAAAACCACAATCAAATTCCAAATCTAATCCAAATGCCAAACAAATGATGCATTCAATTTTGTTAAATTGGGTATCTGAATATTCTAAAAAATAGATGAAAAGATGAAAGTGCTCTCTGTATTAAAAATGAGAAATATACGACTATATAAAGTCGTTACATCAAAACAAATAACTGCACAAATTTGCACATATCACATTTAGATGCTTAAATGTGATCCCTAATATCACGGGATGTGTGATTTATTCCTCCTAATTAATAGGAGTATCAAAGCAACAAAATAACAAACAAATAGAACAATAAATTAGAAATAAATATGTGATGAGTACGTATTTTTGTCCTCATTTAATGTTTAATTCTGGGTATTTAATTGATTTTTTGTGCTTAAAGATTGATTTAATTGGGATTTCCTATAATTGGGTTTATTGAGCATGAGATACAAAAACATGTTAAAAATAGCATTTTAGTTGCATAAATGTTCTTTGGATATTTTGAGGTGTGTTAGTGCAGTTATAGCTAAGTTGAGCTCATGGAGGTGTGGAAATCAATTGCTTAAAGCTTCATGACACCTTAAAGATAAATCCAAGAACAAGAAATTATCAAAATCACAAAAATCCAAGCTAAGCATTGCATGAAGACGATAAGAAAAGCTTGAAAAAGTGAAGTTTGGCTAAACCAAGAAGAGAGGAACAAAAAAATTGGACCTTGTGGTTTTCTATATCTTTATGATAGAAGATAATTTGGGAAAAATATATCTTTAGATATTTTATTTGATATTTTTAAATAATTATCTTATTCAATTATATCATAAAATATTAAAAGATAATAATTACCAAATCTTTTTAAATATGACAAGATCTTCTTGAATCTTTTTAGTTCCACAACAAATATATCTTGAAGATATTCACTACAAGAAAATGCCTCATTAGTAACTAATTTTAGTGACCAAAAGTTGTTAGTCACTATAGTGACCAATTTAGATACCAATCTACAAAACTAAAAATTATTGGTTACTAAAATAGTCACTATTATAAATAAAAAATTATAATTGATCACTAATTAATTAGAGACCAATTTAGTAACTAAGTCATTTTGGTAGTCAAAATCTAGGTAGCTAATTTTTAGTGACCAATTTTCTTTGGTAACCAAAACCATGGTAGCTAATTTTAAAAACCAACTTAGTGACCAATGATAATTTTTTATTCATATTAGTAATTATTTTAGTAACCAATATTTTTTTACTTTGTAAATTGGTATCTAAATTAGTCATTATAGTAACTAACAACTTTTGTCAATAAAATTGGTTACTAATGAAGCATTTTCTTGTAGTGATTGGATTATTTAAAAAATAATTTAAGAAGATTGAAAATGGTTGATTTGAAAAATTAATACAAATACTAATTGGTGATAATTTATCATATATCTTTAATTAATTAATTAATTAATTTAATTATATTACATATTGATATTATCAACCAATTATATTTGTCAAATAGTCTATATCTCTCCAAATATTTTAAAATATTTATCTTTATTTTTTTTTAAATATATTTAAGAGGTTTTAGCAACCGAAAAGCCTAGTCCAAGTCCTATATAACGAGACCAAGGGAGAAGCAGAAATGACAAGCTCAGGACTTCGGAGTTTAGGAACCCTTAGGAGGGCCTAATTTCATTTCCTTTCTCTCTCTAGTCTTCTTCTATTTTTATTTTGCATTCATGGAGTTCTAGACTTCTTGGGTTGATTCCATTGTAATTTCTTAATTGGATTCTAAGGTTAGATCAATTAATTTGTTTGTTCTTTTGATTCTTGTTGAGATTTATTTTCATATATGTCTTTTGGTTCTTAATTTAGTAAAAGTAATGATTTTTACATTGTAGCAAGTTACCACGGTGTTAAATCTACATAACATAACAATCGTATGAGTCCAAGGGTTTTTAAATTTTAATAGAGGAGTTACTTTGATTAATTTTAGAAACTTTCATATGATTGAATGAGTTTTTGCTAATAATTAAAAAGTTACTTTGATTAGAGGTGAAAACTTAGATTAGAATTAATTAAGAAGTTACTTTGGTTAATTAGCTTTTTACTAGATATAAGAGGTATAAGAATGGACATGATTAGGATTAGTAATATTTAATTGAGAAGTTACTTTGGTTAAATTTACTATGATTAATCTACAAAGTTCTTGCTTTTGATTGAGAAGTTACTTTGGTTTAAAGTAAGGACGCCAACAAATTAATTGAGAAGTTACATTGATTAATTTGAAGTCTTAAACAAGAAATCAATAACAATAATCTTTAAGAAACCAATGATGAATCCTATTTTGAAAAAGCAGTGG
>Ga0099822_1003528_pt1 | contig 20047 bp, 7 predicted proteins | sample CowpeawhiteBW_FD_76839 | JGI IMG/M metagenome (GOLD analysis project Ga0099822, IMG submission 76839) | Root nodule microbial communities of legume samples collected from California USA - Cow pea white BW | ecosystem: Host-associated > Plants > Roots > Nodule | place: USA: California | collected...
ATATGACATTAGTCTTACACATATAAGACCTTAGACACCACTTTTACACCAAAACCTTAAGGCAATGTTGTTATGGGTCTTTATTCTTATATAGTGTTTAACTTTGTCTTTTCTATCCAATGTTGGGACTTTTTTGACTCACATTTGGACTATCCCCAACACTCTGCAACTTGTATATATAATCTCCACCTATTCTCTTTATTTGCTTAGTACAATTATTATCGCCATTAATCAACTACTCTCACCTTGCACTTTCTATGGAAAAGGTCTTTGTTAACATTAACATAGACAGAGAAATATCTGTAATTATGAACTTGAAAATGTTTTCAGAGTGATGATAGAAATAGAAGATTGGAAAAAACGACAAAAGTTAAGAGTTTTGTTTTTGTAATTTTGTTTGCAGTTGTGTTTCCAAGCTTTGGATTTTCGTGAATTTGTAATTGCACCACCTGATATTTACATAATTAAAATAAGGGGTTAAATACGTTTTTAATCCTGAACTTTGATCCAAAATTGAAATTTGTTTCGGTCCCAAATTTTAATATATTTTGATTCCTAAACTCTAAAAAATGAATCAATATAGTCATTTTAATTCAATTAAGTTAACTATTTTTAAAGTGTCAAACATATTTTTAAGTAGATATTGAACCATAAATGTGTCAAAATAATGTAAAAAACTTCGATACTAATATGAAAAACATTCGACACGTAAAAAAAATTAACATAATTGGATTAAAAATATTATACTCATTTATTTTTAAAGTTTAGGTACCAAAATATATTGAAATTTCAGATATGGACAAATTTCAAGTCGCAGTTCGGAGACTAAAAACATACTTAACTTAAAATAAAATATGAGATACTAAATTCACACCACTGTTATTTTTACAACAGTTTGAAATCTAATTGGAATTTCAAAAACTAATAATGCATAGTTATAAATAATAATTAAGAAAATTAAGTATAAATGTAATTAGAATCCTATATATGTCTTAGAATTCTGTATATTTTCACCAAATCAATAAGGGGTCCTTGTATTAACTACTATATAAAGTTTGATACACATGACCTACATATTTTAACTCAAAAATAAATGTTAATGTATTAAAATTATTTTAGAATCTTATAAATGTAGTAACTAGATGAATATTCTATAATTATTTTTTCTCTCCTAAAAATATATGCATACAAATATAACCAGTGATTATATAAAGAAAAAGGTGTACAACAAATAAAATAAAAAATGCTAAACAAGAGAACGATAAACTCTTTTATGGAGAATCAATTTTATTTAACAATGTTGACATGTCTGGGAAGTAAGATTGATCACATAAAAAATGTGTAGTTATTTTAAAGTCAATAACTAAATTATTTTAATGTGTGTTTGGTTAGAAATAGTAAAACGTTCTATTTGTCCCGTTTTGGCCGGTCTTGATTTGGCAATTAATCTTTTAATTGACTAATTAAAGTCTCAAATTAAATAAATTAACATAATTATTATATTTATAAGTTAAATTATTTTATTATAATAGATTAAATATATTTTTCTCTCTTAATTTTTAGTAAAATTAAAATTAATCTCTTTTCAAAATTTTGACCAAATTTAATTCTAATTTAATCTATTAAACCAAATTTTGTTAATTAAAATTTAATTAAAATAATTAAATTTCTACATTTTTTTGAGTTGTAAAATTAAATTGAAAATGTAAAAAAAAAAATAATTATAATTTTAATTAAAAATAATGATCAAAATCATATTTAATTCTATTATAATTATAATTGAAACTTAAGTGTTAATAATTTTAAATATAATATTATTGACTATTCACATTTTAAAATTAATATAAAATAAATAAAAATTAGGTTAGCTTGTTGGATTGGGATTTGTTTCGGTGAGCAGCTTGATGGACTAAACAAAAGGAATTAAAGCGGGTTGACTTACCCCTGATTTGTTACTCTATTCGGTAAAAAATAATAATAAAAAAACATTATAAAAGCAAGCTAAAATAAAATTGGTATTTGAATTTAATTTAATAATTTTAACATGTTTTCATTAACTATTAAAACCAATAGTTTTTTCTTTTCATTTTTTTATCCATTAGTCTACCTAGAAATAATATTAAAATTTTTACTAGAAAGTAGTTTATGTCACTTTCACGTTCATATAGCGTTTGACCAGTGAGTCATTACCACAACCACTCAACTCTTTCAGTTTAATGAATTAACTTATTTTTTCTTTATAATATTTATTAATACAAATCAATATATATATATATATATATATATATATATATATATAATAACAAATATTATCATATATCAAATTAACTTTAATAGTTTAAAAAATTATGACTGAATAAAAAAAAGGTCAAAACATAATGGCACCTATATTTTCACTTATATAAACTAGTGAATACAGAGAATGTGCTTAAAATAATAAAATTATTATTATTATTATTATAACCATAAAATAAAATAAAATAATTTTTATAATTTTATTTTTGAAAATATGTTATTTATTTTGTTGGTAGTTTTATAATTTGAAAAATGAGTTAAATATGTTTCTGCATCCTGAATTTTTTACGAGAATTAGAGTATGTTCTTCTTCGTTTTAAAATTTTAACCTAATTTAGTACTGTAATCTTAAAAATGGATGAATTTAGTCTTTTTAATTGAATTTTATTGATTAAATTGATTTGACTTTTTAAACGAATGATATCATGAAACACAATTTAAAACGTCAAATAAATTTACTAAAATTTGGTTAAACATATCAAATTGATACATTTATAAAGATAAATAACTAAATTAATCCAAAATTGGGAAAAATAACCAATTTCAATTTTGACTAAAAGTTAAGTGCGACAAAAACATATCTAACCCAGAAAGAATTGTTAGGTTTAAACAAATGGTAAAATTAAACAAAATTATTAAATTTTAAAAATTGTCATTTAAATAATAAAATTGATAAAATAATTATTTTAATTTTAAAAAATAGTATTTAAAGAATAAAACTATAAAGGAAATGTTAAAAGAATCTCCATAATATATCGAGATAGATAAATAAATAATATTTGATTTGAAAATAACATATCTTCGCTTTTATTTTATTTTTTGTGAACTTTTTGTGAAAATATAAACTAACAATAATTTTATTTTGTATACCAAAAAAACTTTTAAAAAGAATAATAAAAAAGGCTGTGTGAAATAAAATTATTTATTTTGTACTTGTATTAGCAATGTGTTTGTAAGTGAGAAATGTATAGGAATGGTAAATTTTTAGGAATTCATGTTTACATCTTTTATGGAAAGGTAAAACATAAATGCACATGAAAAATAACATATTTGTCTAAAGAAAAAAGATTATATTCCTTATAAAACTTATAAAATAAAATAAATTTAAAAGTTAAAAAAAATCACAATAGGAGCAATCACTGTTTTTTAAATAATAATAATAATTTAAGATGTGAAAATTTCAGGCTATGCGTTTAATCTTTTGTACTTCTTTTATCATCGATGCACATTTATTTGTAATTCTCTTTTCATGATTTTGCACTTTTCATTCATTAACTTGGTTATATAATTTTTCATATTCTTTTGTTCTACAAACCATATAATGCAACAATAGATTACTTAAAATGAATTCCATTGACTTTGAAGAAAAATAGGAATGAATATAAATTAGAGTATATTCTTATAAAAAGTTTAATGTTATAATAAAAGTATCATATATTTTTTTATAGCAAAAAAGTGATCATGTTGAAAACTTTAGGTTAAATATTTGGAGAGTTATTAGAAAAAGGTTTAGGTTAGTAGAAGTGTCATCTTTATTGCATTTATTATTATGTTGTCTTTTCACCAAACATTTGATCTAACTTATATAAACATTTATATGAATTATATTGTAGCACCATTGGCACCTAACCAAATTAAATGAATGGTTAATGGTCCATTTTCAAATTCAGCAACAAAAAAATTTCTTACTATAAATGTTCAAACACCATCTTTATATGCATCTACCTTCCTAACTTCTTACACTCTTAGGTTTAACTAAGTAAAGATTTCTAAAAGTTTTATTAACATGAAAGGTCAAAATTTTCAGCTTAACAAAATAGGCTACACTGAACCAATTTTACCATCTAGTTTACACACAAATAATCTGACTAAAAACATTTAAAAATAAAAAATAATTTCATAAAAATAAAATTAATTTTTTTATTGGTTATATCAAGGGCAACTTATATTAAATATAAGAAATAGACCTATCATTGTCATCACAATGCACCATTAATAAAATATAGTGGATATTACTATCAGAAGTATATAAAATATTAAATGAAATATATTTTGTAAAATTGATAGCATCACCTTTTTTCCCTTTAAATAAAAAAAAAAAACTATATTTCTAGGCTGGTATATGGCCTCCTCCCCCTACTGAAGAAAACCAAAATTGAGCAAAACCGAAAGAAAATATAATTTTGACCTAAATTAAGAAAAAAATGAAAGAGTAAATTCTGTAAAGGGTTAAATATGTTTTTGGTTTCTTAATTTTCGGTGAAAATTAGAATTAGTTCCTTTTCGAAACTTTAGACCAATTTAGTCATCCAATATTAAAAATATATAGATTTAATCATTTTAATCAAATTTTGATAAGTTTTTTTTTACGTTTCAAACACATTTCATGATAATATTCGAGTTGTTTACAACGTTTGACATATTTTTGCTTTAATATTAAGTCAAATACTATCATAAAATGCGTTTAAAACTTCAAATAAAGTTAACAAAAATTTATTAAAAAAACTAAATTTATAGTTTCTAAATATTGAGGGACTAAATTGAGTCAAAATTTTAAAGTAGACTAATTCTAATTTTCACTAAAAGTTAAGGATCAAAAACATATTTAACCTTTTTAAAAAAAAAAATAATAATTAAATCATATGAAAATAAGATAAAAAATAAAAATATTCTGTAGAGGACCACCCTTCATGTAACCTTAATCTCTTTACATGAAGAATAATGGGATTACCCTTCATTTAAAGAAGGACCTCCTGATTTTGATTGATATCCATTTTTTCCTATGATGACAATTGTAATTAATATCTTTTCCTTCACAAATTTCTCCCAACGCCACAAAAATAATTTTAATTTTCAATGTTTTCAAAAGCTTATCATGTATTAGACAAATAGACCGTTGGTTTTATTTCTGGTCCTTTTCAATGCAAATATATACTTATATTTCAGCTTCTTCTTGTCACGGTATTATTCGTTAAAATACAGAACTTTCCTGTTTCTATGATTATAATTTGTGATTAAAAGTCTTTATTTTGTACTTTGCAATTTATGAATGACATTTTTAAATCACAGATGATTGATTTTTAACATAAAATAATACACACAAACATAAAAATATAGATTTTTATTACTACAATTATGTGATAGGAAGAAAAATAGATAGAAATCCATCGTATTTTTTTTATACAATTTAATTAGCTTGATTATTTGAATAGTATTACTATATATTAATTTGTTATTAAATTTGTCTGCCTATTTTATTTCGTACAGAAGAAGTTCTTCATACGCCACGTGGTCTTTCGGCATTGGTGGTTGCATTTTCTTAGTAGCTAGGTTTGGGAAGGAAACGTAAGGTTGGTAACTATAAACTCATGTTTGCTTAGTTCTGAGGTTATCAACACAAACAAGGCTAAGATTTGGATACAGAACAGTACAAAGAAAGCATAGAGAAAAAAAAAAAAGCCCAAGCCCTTTTTCAACTTTATCATTTTTTGTTTGATTGGATTAGAAGTGAAATTATAGGCAGAAAAAGAAGAACGATAGAAACAAAAGAGATATAAAATATAAAAAAAATATATATTATTTTTTAATGACTACAAATAAAAAAAATTGGCCTAAGTATTTATATATAACTAGTGGTTAAATTTGGGGTCTTTAACCTACCTTCTAGAGTGTACAGTATCACCATAACTGTGATTAATCATTATATTATTTGAAGTCAAAGTAATATAATTTGTTGGTAACGAAATTTTGTAACATTTACCACTTCCTTTATATTATGTAACTTTATGGATAAAAATAATAATTTATTTATTGTACCTACAACCAATGAAATTCAATGCACATTTCTATAAGTACATGATTTGATGACGAATATACTGTTCATCGTCCCTGATTGCTTACCCAGTTGGTCCCTCTAAAGGGGTGCCACTTTATTAAATTCAACCAATTTTCATCTTTTTTCTGTACGATATTTGGACTTTTTTGAGGATAAAAAGAACAATCATAATAAATTTCTGCAGAATGAATAAGAAAATGGCATCCATTTTGCTTTTTTTTTTCAAATTTATTTTTATTTTATTGTTGAAGGAAAATCAAACCTGAGTTCAATCTTATAAAATATTGACAACACATTTAATCTAAAATTTTAAAACAATAAATTTATGAGTCTTCATCTTTTAATAATACTTAATTTTCTTATTTTTACTCAATACGAGACTTTAATTCATACTTGAATTTTCAACAAATTAGTATATCATGTTTTATATTCCATATTAGATTTACCGGAAGAGTTTTAAAAACATGGTAAAGTAGAGAAAAGTAGGGAGTAGACACATATCTCAGATGATAAATTTTTCATATGGAGAAAACATAATAAATAAAAAGCATACAAAAAGTAGATTTTGGTGTTCCCAATTGAAGTTTGGTTTTGCACCTTGTAGTTATGCACAAATTGGAAAACCATTTTGTCCTTGAATTAAAAAGATGGTATGAGAAGTCAATATTCTGTTGCACCATTTCTTTCTTCCTTTTTCTCACATGATTCACCTTTGTTTGTAAAGAATGTGCGTGACAAAAACAGAGAAGGCTTAAAGTGCCCCACTTCCTTCAATCACAATTTAATAATATAACCCCCTTTTGATTACTATTTAAGAAAGTGATTAGTCTCTTACATGTGCTGTATATACATGTACATGTATGTAACATGCAGAAATGTTAATCAACTTAGTTATAATCGGTGAACGGTTAATATAACAATAATGAAATATGAGCTAAGACTTATATAATAAATTAATAACATTTTCAATTTAAAATTTTTAGACAACAAATTTGAGAGTCTTTTTTTGTTAAATTTTGTCCTTTTATTTAACATGAGATTAATATTATGGGATATGCCGGACGAAGTGAAAACGAGAATGTTATAACAAATTTACAGTCCATCTTCAATAACCACTCGGGCATCAAGTTGCATTTGTGAAAATTCATAATAATTCATAAAAATTTTCATTTGAATTCTCAACAACAAAGGGCCAAGTCCCTTTTACGATGTTACACTCTAAAACATAAACATCTCAACCATGAATACCTAAATTATGAATTTTTTATATTATTTTATCTCAACGATAAGACATGTTTACTTAAATCTTTTGTGAGGAAGATTTGGTAAGAAATTCTTACATTTAACATTCTTCATCCTTACTTATCACCAAGACGAATCATCTACTCTAATATAAGTATTAGTGATGGATCTTTCAAGAAAATTTTAGTGGATACATGACCAATAGAATCTAAATGCAACTCATATAAGGAATTAACACGAATTCGAATCTAAAATGTAAGATAATGAGTTTCTGACTGTTCTGTACATATTACTCAAGTTTCTCAATTCTCCTCATTTGTAAAACTTAGGTTTCAATTTCCAACTATTCATTACCAGCAGTGGAGTAAACTATACCAAATAAGTACAAAATCAATTATATAAATGAACGAGTAACCTTATCTTTTGATCAGTGAAAGTAGGATGCAGTTCTATACAGTTTATAATAAAGCTCCGAAGTTCTGTCACTTAATTTCCAGGGAAAAAGAATGGCTGTATATAGATATAATATAATACATCGATTTCACACAGATTTGAGTTTGTTTTACCTTTTCTTTTTATATGGTTGCAACATAAGCATGAGGATCTTATGCCAAAAATCAAAGGAACATAACACATAAATATGCAGAGGGGATGCATTATTGTTATTCCATACATATACATATATCTTGAAGTACACGTGTAAGGAGATTATGTGAAGTGGAAGCAAATAAGTTGGGTTGGTGATAAAACAAACTGGTATATACGTTTAACATATATTTTGTCTGGCCCCTTATGCTGTGTGATGATAACCTTGTGAGTGAAGAAAAATAAGAAAAGAAAAAGACAAGGCCATGGAGTCAAAGACAAGACCACCACCCATCTTTCTCAATCCCTTAGGTCCCTCTCCAAACCGTTTTCTACTAGACTCGTCAACCAACATCTCTCTCTCTCTCTCTATTTCTCTCTTTTCTCTCACTCTTCCCTATTTTTCAAGCAAACCCTGTAACCATCACCATCATCATCATGGTCATCATTAATTGCCTCCCCATGAAGCTTCTTTCTGATCTTTCTGCTTTATAAACCCTTATTCCCTTGTGTAGATATGAGAGAAGCAGCAGAAGAATGAGGAAGCCAGAACTGTGCAGTGGTAAAGACAGCAACAAGTTCAGAAAGGGATTGTGGTCGCCAGAAGAAGATGAGAAACTCATGAACTACATGCTCAACAATGGACAAGGTTGTTGGAGCGACGTCGCAAGAAATGCTGGCCTCCAAAGGTGTGGCAAAAGTTGTCGCCTACGATGGATCAATTACTTGAGGCCTGATCTCAAGAGAGGTGCATTCTCACCCCAAGAAGAGGAACTCATCATCCACTTCCATTCCTTTCTCGGAAACAGGTTCCTATCTACCAACGTTAATTACCACTTTCAGATCCATGCATCATTAACAACTGCTAATTATGCCAAGTAATGCTTTTCTAGGTTTTATTTCTCTAAAGTACTCAGCTACACCATGTCTTTAAAGTTAAGCCATTCATTCTAACTTGAACGATAATTCTAAAATGACACTATTTTATGAGGTTTGTGTTTGTAAGTTAGCATACCAGACAATAAAGTTTTTCTAAGATATCTTCATTTTTTTTAATAGCGAAAACCTAGCTAGTCCTAGAGCAATGTTAATTATATAGTAGGGAAATTACTTGTACGAATTTACATGACTTCAAAATAACAATTCAAAGAAGTTGCTTCAAGATTTCAGATAGATTTGACACACCAAGTTCTTCAGCATTCGGATAATAACATTTAAATTAATGTTTTAACACTTTTTTTTTCTCAAAAACATCTAAAAAAACATGCATATAACAATTAATATATTAATCATATTTTTTATTATATATATATATATATATATATATATATATATATTATTAAATTAAGCGGTAGTGGGTGCTTTATTTTTTTCAGAGTCAAATTATCATTTTTTTTTCTTTAACAAAAGACAAAAAGAAGAGTAATAATATGTTTTCACGTATTATTATTATTATTATTATTATTATTATTACGGTGTATATACTTACATTTTATTTTTCTCTTTTTTCCCTATATTAATTAGATTTTAACCTCTACCAGTTTTTCCATGATTAAAAGAAGCTTACGAATCATTTCTCAGTAGAGAAAAAAATGCTAATATCCATTTACTTTGTATTTATTTTTTTCATTCCATTTCTTTACGTATATCTCTCTTTTTGTTTTGCTGGTCACACATCACTCATTACTTTCTTCTTCCTACATTTCTTGTTTCTTTTTCTCCCATTATTTGCACACCCTACATGCAAAGTGCATATCGTAGGTTTACGAGGTTCTCTCTTCTTCATTTTTGAGTAATGTTTAATCAGCAAATCCCTAGTTTGCAAAGGATGGAGAAAATTTAGGAAGGTCAAAATCCAAATTTCTTTAGTCCAACACACGACACACACATATTTTGAAGTTCAAATAACAACAGCATAAATATACAAACAAACACGCGCAAAGCAAGAACTTCGATTTGAAGGCACTCCATATCTGTTTTTTTTTATAGTTTCTCTGAGAAAAAGAAAAACACGCAGACATCAATGTCTGGTTACTTTTGTACTACATACGTGAATTCATTGACCTGATACGTATGTTTCACTTTTGAAGATGGTCTCAAATAGCGGCGCGTTTGCCTGGGAGAACCGACAACGAGATAAAAAACTTTTGGAATTCAACGATAAAGAAAAGACTCAAGAACATGTCGTCTACGACCTCACCAAATGCTAGTGAGACCTCATCTGAACCAAGTAATAAAGACCTCAACATGGGAGGGTTTATACCTACACAACATCATCATCATCATCATCAGCATGCAAACTTTGTGCCTGTGTTTGGTTCATCTCCATCACAATCAATGCAAACCACAGTTTTCAATACAATGATCGAAAGGTTGGATCATGAACTAAACATGCCACATAATGTTGGTGAATACTTGGAAGGCACAGGGCCATGCTTTTCTCAAAGTGAAGCTCACAACAAAGGTTCTTATTCAGAAAACGGAGTGTTTGGGAGTGATATCTTTGTTCCTCCCCTTGAGAATCTAAACACCAGTATCAATCATAACACGTGCAAGAGAGAAACTAACAGCAGTTACTTCGATGACATAAATAGTATCCTTAACAACTGCAACATTGGTAATGGCATAGCTAGTGAAAATAAGGAAGGAGTGGAGAATTTGTTTCAGCATGATGCAGAATGGGACTTTGAGGAGTTGATGAAAGATGTTTCCTCCTTTCCGTTTGTTGATTTTTCATTCTGATTTTGAACTTTTCTGGGGATTCCATATGATCCTTATTTCGCACACTGAATCTTGTATTATATATACACTGCTATTTTTTGCCGAATTCAGAAGTTAACAAACAGGTATTGCAGGTTATACATTATAAAAAGGATGTGAATAGATTATACATTATTTTCTTTTCTTGTTTAAACTTCTTTTGCAGATATACACATACGACTCATTGTTATATATATGTATTATAATGTTGTTCTATGTAATATGAATCCTGAGATGAGAAAATAAATACTGTTACTGGAGACTATTTATGCAGATGAAAGTTGCTTTGTTCAATCCCCACTTTTGTGAGTAAGTTCTTGTGGTAATAATTGATTCCTCTCTTAAAATCTTTGAAGCAATCAGATACATGCTTTCATGATTGTTTATGTATACTTTAGAAAGCTTGATTAATCATAAAAAAAGCTCCACTTGGTAGAAAATCGCGGTTAATGTCATCATACTATAGAGAAGTTAGTTAAGCTAAATGGTTTAATTCTAAGAGTAATTATAACCTCAGCTTTGATTTCAATAGGACTAAATACAATTATTATATTGACAAACCAAAAACATGCCATAGAATATCATAGAATATAATCAAGAAGTGAATGTAAAGCAACTTTTATATTTGAAAACCAGAACTGGCTCGCCAATAAAGATGAGAAAAAGGTAGTGCCCTAGTGCTTTTTATACCATTTTCCACCATGCCATAACTAATTGTTTCAGTTAATAATTTGGACAGGAAGTAGGTATATCAGTTAAACTCTCTCTTCTTTAACGTTATATATTTTCCCATAATAATGTTGTTTTGACTTTGGAAGTTAACAAACAGCAGCGTAGCTAGCAAAATGCTCTGTATGGATCCTTTTTAAGCATGAACACAGATCGAAGTTTTTCTATCATAAGAATTCGAGTGTGAGTTTAAGTCTTATATTGGTTAGAAATGAGAAAATAGAATATTATATAAGAATAAAGACCTATAAACTCATTGTCTTAAGATTTTTGATTGAAAGTGATTTTTAATTGAGTTCAAGTTTTATTGGTGTTATATCTCCGAGTAAAATCTCTTCCGAATACCAAACAGTTTAGTTAAAGACACATTAATATATTTATAAGTAGATGAACACCTAATTAAAATATGTTTTCTAACAATAACACTTTTAAATAATTTATATTAAATCTTTATAAGATAACAAGTTAGATTAAGGACTCCAAAAGTCTAACCTAAGCCTACTTTCACTCCCTAGGTCTAACCTAATTTCTTACTGGTAAAAAAGAGAAGGAGATTAAATATTTACTACTTGGCATTTGAGAATATTTCATTTATCTTATTTTTTTAACAAAAAAGAAAAATGATAAAATACCATATTAATTGTTTATGTTTGTACACTTCAGTATAAGAAAGGATATGAAAAAGGTTACCATGTGTTATAATTCTAAATAAGAAATAAAAAACTATATAACATTTTATAATTATTTATAAGTAATCAAGGAAGGTTTATTGCGTTATAGAGTAAATAGTAATGGTCAACCACAGATAATTATATTATATTTTTTATTTTTGTTAATCTTGTAAAATGTTGTTTGCTCAAATGTTTCGATTTAGTTTTAAGCTACAGCCAATGTGGAAACTGGAAAGAGGTGGCTATTTTATAGTAATTTCTACACTTTTTTAAAATCGTTTTCATAATAATCTTTTCAATTTTGATATTAAAAATGAAATAACACATTTTCTGATACACTATCTCCCTGCCGTTTTACTGAATATGATAAACATAAAGAACATCGAAGCCATGCATATAAACAATTGATGATGTGGGCCACGCTTATTGGGTTGGTCAAAGTCAGAAGCCCAGCCCATTTGTGATGATAAAATACTAGGCCCAAACAAATGTGTAAAATTAAATGGTAACCTCTGCTTCGAAAATGGCCATGCTACTTACTGACACGTCGATATAATGGAATTATGCATATTCTTCTTTCTCTTCGATAACCGAGTAAATTCAGAATATTCTGTTGTCTACCGAAACCTAATGATAAACTTTCAAATCATATAATGAAATAACTTATAATTTAAGCATTTTTAAGTTCAAATCTTTAACTTAGTCATCGATTATTTATGTTAATTTCCTCTTATAAAAATAAATAAATAATTCGTTAATAAATTGAGAAAAATACAAATAAAAATACAAAAATAAAAATGGAGATCACAGTGTATTTAGGATGTAAACGGGGTGGACAAGGTACGAGTAGTAACTCCTCCATACCCTATCCGCTGGATAAATATTCTTCACCTCGTATATGTTATGTGGGTACCCGCATATTTTGTTAATACCCACAAAATATTTAGAAAAGAAAATTTTAATATTTAACAACATATTTTAACCATAAATTCAAATAACAATACAGTGCATATCATCCATAAATCTTAAACACAATGCAAATAGCCTATTTAGACCTTGTTGAATGACAATTTACAAATAAACGAAGACTTTTTTAAAATCCTAAATAAAAAATAACCAATTCAAGATTAATGTGTTAATGTTTTAATCATACTTTTTTAATATTTTTAATTTAAATTAAAGTATAGTATGTACAAGTATAATGGAAGAAAAATACTCATATTTGTTATCCGTCAGTATCCATTTATAATAGCTATTTTTTTCTCATTATGGATTTTATTCGTAAATATCCGTGGATACGAATTTTTTTGTCATTCCTAATTGTAATAGAAGATATTTTATAGTTAAATAATTTTTTTAATAATAACTCAATTAAAAAAGAAAACTTAAATCTATAACATAGTTAATTAAATGCCGTTTCTATGAGTATTCTAAGTGTGACCTTAAAGATTGAGGGTGACAAGGGTTTGGTCCTTGGTGGAGTATTACTCACTAAAGCATTATGCAGTGATGCTGATTATGAACATTCTTATCTCAATCACTCATCTTCTTTTTTCACAAAAAGAAGACAGTGATTGGATTTGAGTTTGTGTTTGTGATAACAAATACTACTTTCTCACTTTAGTTCCACTGCACATTTTAAATATAGTTTAATAGTTATATGCATAATTAACTTTCATAATTAAAATATAAACCAGTTGCAGAACTTGTTGATAATATTGTTTAGAAAGCCTAATTTGTTGATTTTGAGATTAGTGATCTTTGGATAAAATTCTCTTTCACTGCAACCATCAACACAGGATTCAAGTTCATGATATTATTATAATAATGTTTTGACAAAATATTCACTTTTACTGTCCCATTAAACACAACATTCATACAATTTTGAAAGCCTTTATCGCATTAATGTGCCAAAACCAAATTATAAAATTTACAGTGTATAATTCAGTCCCTAAAATATATAATATTGATATCTTCTTTTTAAGTATAATAAAAAAACATATAGAAAACTCTTAATAATAGAGAATGTGAATACTTTTCACTAGATCCAAACATTGTTGTAGTCATTGTAAAAGATTTATAGGACAAAGTATTGGAAAGAAAGTAGTGATAAAAGTAGAGAAGTTTTTTATTTTCAAATTGTTTTTTCTACGTTATTTACAAATTCTTGTGTATAAAATTAGTTTTCTTTCTAAAATTATGACTTCCGTACATAAACTTTATGCCAAAAAATTATTTATAACAGTATGTAATATTTGACAAGTAATGATAAAATTTGTTTTATATTTAATATAAAAGAACTTGTATATGTAAACAAAATTTGTTTACGGATATTAAAATTTAATGAGGTACCTATTAATCACTGTCCTTCTTTTTTTCTGGATTAACTTGAATATTTTATTTTTTTTCTTTTAATTTTGAAATGACATTTTAATGTTATTTAAAGTTTTATATACTAAAACAGTGAATATTTATTATTCTGCTATTAAATATAACAAGAATATCTTACAATATTTATCTCATCAAATTTAGGAAAGAAATAGAAAATATTTTTAAATTTAGAGGAAATAAAACAAAAAATAGGAAATAAAATCTCTCGTGAAATGGATTGTTTTCATTCTAACAAATTAGTCAACAGAACATTTTTTATTAACATTTTATTATTCTCTCTATTCAGTTATAATAGTTGTTTGAGATGTTTTTTTCATTAAAAAAATATTCTATTAAAATTTAAAAATAACAAACATAAAGTATTATTTTTTATTAAAAAGCGTGATAGAAAGTAATCGTCATCAATTTTGTCTGCATATCACTTTATAGTTAGAAATAACTTCAATTTGCTAAATTAACTAATACAGAATAAAATCTAAAAATAACTTAACGAGTGGATATGGAAATTAAGAAACGGTGTAATATAATGAAGGAAATGACAATTGATTGTTAATTTCTGATTACTAAAATTTGTTAGACCACATTTGGAAGATTAAAACGGCTGATACTTCTGATTATAGATGGTTTACTTTATTAGAATTACTTTTTTCAATAAAACTCAAAAGAAATTAATATGACACTGTATTAGTAAAAAAAATAAATAAATAAACTCAGAGAGAGCAAAGATTTTAAATATAAATATAAATTTTAAGCTATTTATCTTAAGAGAAAAAAAGTGATTCTGAACAATAAAAAGAAAAACACAGTGAATTTAAAAATAATTTTAAATGGCTACAAAACAATCTTATTCTCTTCTACATTATTCTAAAATGAAAGGAAAGTGCAACGCAAATTCCTTCAGGAATTTGGATGGACCACACGCAATTATTTTGGCTGCGGATTCTTCCCTTGTCAATTACGCTTTATTCAAAACAGAAACCGTAATGGAAAAAAGAGAAGAAAAATTAATAAAATTATAAAAATATGAGTTAAATATGATTTTAGTCTCTTAAATTTAAGTGAATTTTAAAATTAATTAATTTCAAAATTTTGGACCAATTTAATCATTTATTTTTCAAAATACGTGAATTTAATTATTTTAATCAAATTTTGGTATGTTTATTTGATGTTTCATACACATTTTTAGAATTGTATTTAAATTGTTTATATTGTTTGACACAATTTTTGCTTTCATATTAAGTTAAATATTATTATGAAATGCGTTTGAAATGTTAAATAAACTTAATAAAGTTTGATTAAAATAATTAAATTCATATATTTTTAAAGATAAATGATTAAATTGGTCTAAAATTTTAAATTTAACTAATTTTAAAATTCACTTAATAAAGAGATAAAAACAAGTGTCGTTGAAGTTGTTTCAATCAAAACAGGAAAGTAAATTTCATAACAAGAATAAAAGATTATTATTTTTGTTTTCAAATCAATTATCACTTTCTGGGTGGTTCAAATCTAGTCTTCTTTCACCACATATTTTCTTCCTGGACCCAAATTCAAGTATTGACCCGAAAAGTCTTAATTTATGACTTGTATTAAGGGTTTACACCTGTATTTATGTGTCACCAATGCTTCATAATTCGTAATAATGGCTTAAGCTTTGTGGTTCTAAATTCTGATTCTCTTTATCATATTAGCCTAACTTTGCATGGAAAGCGAAAACTCAATCTTTTTCGTTTTATACATTTCTTCACGGCACCCAAATATCTATTAACTTTATATTAACAGATTCATATTTTGTATTACATTAATAAAAAATAATTTATTTTTATTTAGAAAATATAAAATTATTTAATTAAAATAACACAAAAGGAAATATTTAATTTATTTTTCAATAAACTGATTCACTATTTTCAATTAGATCTATCTCTAAATTAAAAATATCATTATATTAAATAATTCATTTAATATATATATATATATATATATATATATATATATTGATGTATACATCTTGAAAACGTTTTTTTCCGATAAAAGTAATTTTACTAATTAAAGTTTATTATAATGAGATTAAACGTCATATAATTTTGAATGAATTTCAACAATAATCTATAACAATTATAAAGAAGATTCCTTTTTTATGTTCATATTTTATAATATTAATTTTATCCTTTATAATATAATTATTTATTATTTTTTAAAATTAATGATTATTTTTACTTATTTTCTATAATATTGTTTATTTTATTTATTTTTTTATTCATCAACAATTAATTTTTCTATTCATTTTATTTTATTTTTAACATTTCATTTCATTTTTAATAAATATAAATTTATTTTATATATTAACTTAATAATATTACATTATTATCATCTACTAAAATACTATTATTTATATTTAAAAAATGTATATATAAAGATGTCATAGCGTTTGTAAGCTAGTAATAATAATAATAAATATAAAAATAATGTTGTCCTAATTGTGCGAATATGGTAGGACACGTGGCAATGTTGGTAAGTATGAAGTGCAACTTCAAGACTTTTGACATGAATGAACCGTTTTCTGTGGATTATAGTAGTGCCACATGTTCTAACAATTCATTCTACATAAGAGGTGCCGATTGAGTAACATCATTGAATTGAACAACGCACTTTCTCACTTTCTCACCTTCTCTTCTTCTCTGAGGTGCCCCGACAAACTCACAGATCAACCTAATTTGGCCCACATTATGTCTCTGTTCCACTTTTTCTCCACCACAACACTCTTTCTACTTCCAGCGTTTTTTCTTCTGTTCTCGCTCTTCCATTATCATTCTCGCATGCATATTTTGTGATACGCTTCATGCACTGATGGGCTACTTCCGTTGTTGTTAACTTCAAGGTACCGGTGCTTTATTTCAAAGCTAGAGTTAAACTTCTTAATGCGGAGTTTCAACCCTTTAATTTCGTCTAAGTGCGGTACCTCACGCAAGTGAATCACGTTTTCGGGTGCGACAAAAATCAGAGTTTTTGTTTGCCTGCGTTGCTTATAATTGGTTGGCTTGGCTTTCTTTCAAACCCAAATTCCAAAGTTTGAATTTTTATCTTAAGTAACCGAATTTAGTGTCTCCTGTTCTTGAGGGAAACTCACTTGACCGGAGGTTTCATGTGGGTGAGGCTTTTCTGTGAACTTTTTTTAGCATTTTAGTGCCACTTTCATTCTTTATTATAGTTAGTGGTTTTTCTCATTGTTAGTGAGAAGGACTATTCTATGCTATAGGGGCAGAATATAAAAGGGCATCTCCTTTGCCAACTTTTTATCACTGTGGAGTCTTTCCCTATTCCATTATGATTTGACTTGATTGGTTGGTGTGTATTTAACCACATAAATACCAAGATATTACGCAGCTTCGAAGCGTTAATGTTCAAGCAAAAACGTTAGCGCATGTTTGATATTGGAGCTCCTTCGGTATCCCTTCAGTTAGTTATGTATCAGCATCCTCAATAAGTGGTCTTAAACAACAAAGTCATTTTGGCTTATCGAAGATGGCTGAGAAAGAGACTATGTATTCATTAGGTGATTGGAGGAGAATTCCAATTTGCACTTTCTTTAAGGATGCAAGGTATGATATGTTTATGTTCTTGTAGCATTTCTGTAGTAGTAGAACATATCTGTCTGAAGATCGTAAGTTCTAACTTCAAAGGCCAAAGGAATAGTGTTGTTCATTAAACAGAAACTGCACAGTTAACATGTTTTTTTTTTTTTTTTTCTGAAAATTTTCCATCTGTTGTACGTATTTTAATGATGTTAGTTTCACGGCGTGGTTGACAATTCTAGTTTCATGTCCTTGCTGAGCTGTTACGATGAACGCTTGATTTTTTTTCTCATTGCAGACTGGTTTTTAAAGCAGACAGTCTTGGTCGGGAAATTTTGTCAATTGCATTGCCTGCAGCAATGGCTTTGACAGCTGATCCTATTGCTTCATTGGTTGACACAGCATTTATTGGCCAAATAGGTATGTTCTGTTATTGGTTTATCAATTTGAGCTTATTACACATCTCTTATTTCAAACAATAGGTGTGCATGACAGTTTATCAACTGACATGGTTATCAACATGTATTTGAATGCCTTGTGCAACTATTGGTTCGTGCAGGGCCAGTGGAGCTTGCTGCTGTAGGAGTTTCAATAGCTCTCTTCAATCAAGTATCAAGGATTGCAATATTCCCACTTGTCAGTGTCACCACCTCTTTTGTGGCTGAGGAAGATACCCTTAGTGGAGTAAGTCCTCAGATAGAGGAGGGTAAATGCTTGGAAGCTGGTGGGCCTGTGGATACTGAAACCAAAGAGTTATTACCACAGAGAGGTACCATACTATTCTGCCATTCTTTTGTAATAGGTTTGGTTTCTGGCAAGTTTTCTTGGCTTCTGCTCAAGAGCAATGATCTATTGCTATGTAGGAAAACCAATAAAAGGTTTTGTGCATTTCCATCAAGACCTTTTCATTTTCTTGATCAGTTGCAGGTACAAATGTTCACAATTCAGATTCTGTTGGTGAATCTTTTAATATAGTTAAGGAGGAACACAAGAGAAGGCATATCCCTTCAGCTTCATCGGCATTATTTATCGGTGGTATACTTGGCCTCATCCAAGCAATATTTCTTATATCTGCGGCAAAACCTTTATTGAACTTCATGGGAGTAAATTCTGTAAGTACCCTTGTGTTAAGAAATGTTACTTTTAGGATTATAGCACTTGGTGTTCATTTTAACTTGTTCCTATAGTTGTTTGATCTTATTTGAGCATGAGTAATATGAATTATTGATACAGGACTCTGCTATGCTACATCCTGCACAACAGTATCTGAGATTGAGGTCCCTCGGTGCTCCTGCTGTTCTTCTCTCCTTGGCAATGCAAGGAGTGTTCCGAGGATTTAAAGACACGAAAACACCTTTATATGCGACTGGTATACATTCACAAACTCAAATTATCATTGATTAAGTGTCACAAATCACAATTTCCTGCTATTATATGATTATAATTACTCTTCCCTTGATTTATCCAGTGGCAGGAGATGCAACTAACATAGCATTGGATCCTTTATTCATGTTTGTATTCCGCTTGGGTGTCAGTGGTGCAGCCATTGCCCACGTTATATCTCAGTATGTTTTGTTTAACTGTAATTCAAATGTTATAAGTATGGAAGACTCTGCAAAGTACTTTTATGCAGACCTATCTAATAAATTGCATTGTGTTTTCCTTTTGCTTCTTTTGATCCTAATTATCCTTTGTTTTCAAATTAACTGTGTAGGTACCTAATTTCAGCTATACTCCTGTGGAGGTTGTTGGAACAAGTTGACCTTATACCTCCAAGCATAAAGCATCTGCAATTAGACCGTTTTCTTAAAAATGGTGAGAGTCAAAATTTTCTTACAGAAATTTCTATGGTGTTTTGTTTTATCCATATCATTCAAATTGATACTTCTACTAATGGCTTTCTAATAGATTAACAACTAACACTTCAGGATAGAGACTTACACCTTTGTTTGTCCTTTCGTAATTTA
>Ga0099822_1003535_pt1 | contig 20035 bp, 11 predicted proteins | sample CowpeawhiteBW_FD_76839 | JGI IMG/M metagenome (GOLD analysis project Ga0099822, IMG submission 76839) | Root nodule microbial communities of legume samples collected from California USA - Cow pea white BW | ecosystem: Host-associated > Plants > Roots > Nodule | place: USA: California | collected...
CGTAAATTTTTTTCAGATTCTGAAAAATATTAATTTTAAATAATTAATTTTACTAAATTAGGTGTTTTAGAATATAGGTGGGTTGGTGGGTCAGCTCACCATAACCCGGCTCGAACCCGCATAGCCCGTGGGTTAAGTGAGCTCAACCCGTTTTGATCCATTATCGCAAAAAAAAAAAAAATCCCAACCCGACCCGGCTCGAACCCGTGGTGAGCCGGGTTGGCTCACGGGTTCTGGCTCACATTGACATCTCTAACGATAATTATGATTTGTAGTTAAAAATCTATTGAAGTGATTAATCCCCATTTTTTAAAATAATATTAAATACAATTTTAATCTTTCCATTTTAAAGAAGTCAATTAGTTATTGGTATTTAAAAATATGTAATTTTGGTCCAATATTTATTTTGTAAATGTTTTACTTTTTCTTTTTCCAATTTAAACCTACGTTATATATTCATTTAATTTACATATAAAAAAATATTTAATTAATTAGAATGTAAGAAATAACTCTAAATATTATAATCTTTTAAAATAGAAGAATCAAATTGTGGACTGGACGCAATAAGTGGACCAAAATTATATTAATCAATACTTTAAATTGAAAGCATAATTGTGCAGCAGGTAGGTAGGAACATGTAAATTTAAAGTTCTTGACATTTAAGTTGTAACGCCTCATTTAATTTAATGCGTAAAATTAAAGGAAACGTCACACAGAGATAACAATGTAGCGTATTCCTGGGGTTCTAAACACAACCCCTACAAAGAAATCGGGCACACCACGATGCCATAGGAAAACGGAAAACCAACCTAACAAAGAGTGTAAAGTAGAAACACATGAAAAGATACATGGGCCTTAGCCCTAAAGAAAATATGAAGAGAACTCCAGCCCAGATGGCTAAGCAGCGGAATCACCATTCCCTTGTTGGCCACGAGAACTTTGCCCACCTGCTCCTATCAATCGAATTGATGATCATCACAAGAAAGAAGAACCACATACAAGACAATCACACAACAAACAGGGTAAGCTAGAGCCAATAACATATTCATCATACAGTCAATTATATTTTCACCATCCAATATTCATACCACAACCAAGCATGTTATGACCTTCCAAACGATACACTACGACACGACTCGACTCATCCGGATACGTATAACTTAGTCGGATTCAGTGGATGCTCGCACTTGTAGTGGATGCCTCTGCTCGACCCTGAGCTGCTCATCTCCGAGCTATGTGTTACAAGTGTTACGATAGATCAATTTTCCCTCACCACAAGGTTAGCCCTTAATGAATCTCAGGCCTCCTGCTACTCTCACCACAGGAGTCAGTCCGCTCTAAGTGAGACTAACTGACTCCTTAGAGTGTCAGGATGCAACCTTAACTTGAATCCTTACATAGTTATACAGATGGGGCACCACCATAGACACCCACTAACAGGGGCCATGGAATTACGTCCCGACCACTGAAGCGCAACCCTGAAAGTCCCACCTAGAGACCCCAAGGAATTATGCACTGACACAGATCGACCTCATTCACATAACCAAAAATAATAATTACCACGCATAGGTATACATCACTCGTACCAACCTTTGAAGCCAACGCCTTTCAAGATCCAGGCCCCACTCATTCCAACACCTCATAGTTTATCCATGTAAATAAGATCCAACTCATCATGTTATCATGCCACTTTAATGTTATCCGTCTCATTTAATTCACATGCCAATTCTCATACCAACCCATCATCTACAATTAATGAATCATGCCAAATATACTTCATGCTCCATTTTATACATATCACTCATCATACAATCATACTCAACCAAAATAGATCATTCAGGAACCAACAAACATCCAAACACTGCACTGTCTCGCCCAGCACCTCGCTCAAGCTGAGGGGTCTCGCTCAGGCGAGACAGTCTCGCTCAGGCGAGGTCCCCCCCTCCGCCTAGGCAAGGGCACAAGAACAGGAGCATGAGCAATGCGGGATCTCGCTTAGGCGAGATCCCTCTCGCCTGGGCGAGTTGCCTACTCGCTCAAAAGCCACAGTGGGTCGCCTGGGCGACCATTCGTGGAGAAAAAGACTTAGGCGAGTTTATCAGTGCCCGCCACTGTTTTCACCTGCAACAGATGCAAATACGTACCACAAGCAACAATCCAACCGTATCATACATCCATATCAACAGGCAAACATAAGGAGATCACCAACCACATAAAATAGCAAACTCGTACCAAACAACCGAAGGGTTCTAGCTTCCCTTACCTGGAAATGGGTTTGCACGGGACTTCTACACTGAAACAAGGAGCACAGCAGCTCTAGAACCCGACTCGCAAACTGGAACAGCAAGTTAAACGAGTCATTATAGAGTTTCCCACTGTGACTACGAGACTACACTAGACAGAGGCGATAAGGTGAAAAAGTACTTACGTGAGCAGAACTATGGCCAAGATGGAACGTGAATCGGAAGAACATCGGAACCCTAGCAGAGGTAGAAGACGGCTGCGGCTCTAATGCAAGGATAACGATTTTCTGAAATGCCAAGAAGTGAAGTGTTTAGGGCAGCCCCTAAGACTTTATCTGTTGGGCCGGCCTTAGGCCCACTTACAAGGGCAGTCCACTAACTTTTAGGGCAAAAATAAAAAGGGGCCTTACATTTATATTAAATATCCTATTATTATTTCTAATTAACTAAAAAGTCGTTAGTGCTGGTATAACACAATAAAAAATCTTACTATAACACAATAAAAATATTATATGTGATGTATTATGTATTATGTTATTACGAATTGTGAGGTGTCAATACAAGTATTTAAAGCCCGAATTTGTGTATTTTTAATTCTTTTTTCCCTTAAACACGTGATCACGAGTTTGATTTTTGGGTCATGTGTATGTGTACAAGAAATAATTTCTGAAGCGGGTAAACACATTGAATAAATTTATTGTAACTTGAAAGATTATTCCTTCAACTTTCACTTGATTATAAATGGTTGATTCAGAGGTTTATTATTATTTTTTATTTTTTTATTGAACTTTATCTACTATGTTAAAATTCAATATTATTACAGTAAACAAAAGTATATGTTCTTTGTACCAAAAGTAAAAATCAAAAAATATTTCAACTTAATAAATTACATTCAGGATAAAATAGTTTTGTCCCTTAACCGTAGAAAGTAGAGCTTTATTTAGAAACAAATCAATTACAAATTTAAAGATATTTATCGGCTAATCTCTCTGGAATATCTTCTAAAATAATAACTACTAAAACTAACAATCAACTTTTAAAATAACAACTCTCCATATATATTATTTTATAATAATTATCGAATGTGGTTACAAAGATAAAATACACAATTAAAAATATCTTGAATATCTCAAAATATCTCCAATAGCTAAGCCTTTTGGAGATCTGCTTTCTCAATTCACGTAATTTCTCAATATCTTGGCCTTTTGGAGATATGCTTTCCCAATTCACCTGACTTTTTCTTAGCTCAATCTTTTGGGGATTTGCTTCCCCTCTTACATGATTCTTTACTCACTCAACCTTTTGGAGATCTACTTCCTTATCTCTTTCTCAACTCGATTGCTAAAGGGCATCCCATATGGTATATAGCCTTCCAACCTTTGAGTTTCCATTTTTCAAAATGAAAACAAGAAAGTTGCTTTTAGAAACTGTAGCTTGTGATTCTGTAGGTCCATCATTGTGTGTTACCTTCCCCGCACGTGTCTTGAATTAAAGAATTTTGTAGAATTTCAACTAACAAGATCTTTCCACATCTGGATTTGTACAACTTTTTGCTGAACTTCCCTTTCTAAATCGTTGCCGCCTCCCTGAAGCATTTTGAATTCTCCTGCCCCTTTTGCTCACTCTCCCTATCTTTCAATGCTCGTTCCTATTCTTGCCTTTTCTCCTCAAGGTGCATTCCATTTCTCTTCTCAACAACACCTCTTTTTGTCCTGCATTCAGCTCCTTCAAGTTTAGCTTTTTATTCATTTGCCCCTATTTACGTGCACTTTTTTAATGTTCTTAGTTCTCTATTACGTAGAATGCATGTAGGTTTTGTCTAGATTATTGTTGTTTTTTCATTGTTTCTCTGTATTCTCTGGGTTTCAAATATTTTAAGGCGGACTTAGTTGTCTTCCATAAGGGTTTTCGCGTTTCATTTATCCAACCAAATGACATCCTTTGATTCTTACTTCCCCTGGGTCACGCTTAACCTTAGAAAAGGAACTACCTCCCTGACTTCCCTTGCCAAGATTAGGGCTTCTAGACATAAACAAACTTTATGTAAAAGTGATGAAAAAGATGTTATAGTCGCTATATAAATGAACCCATGTGCATGGACGATTCCATTCCCCCCTCAGAAATTCACTTTTATTTACGTTATCCTCTTCGAAAAACCCGGACTTCGACTACCATTCAATACTTTTGAGAAAGAAATTCTCACTACCTTGAACGTCTCCCCAACCCAACTCCATGCTAATATGTTCCTATGCTTTTTTGAGCTAAAAAAGTCCTTTCCAAGCATATGTGGGTTTCTTTTAACGGGGTTAGTGGTCGAGGTCTCCTGACCCTTTTTAACTCCTTCTGTAAAGGTTTCAATGGAGTCTTCATAAAGATACTGGCCACTGATCATAACCCTAACCTTTAGAGCCCTTGACAATTAGAAGACCTTGACTCCTCCGAGCAAAAAGATTGTCTAATGTTGGAAAAGTTGGAGAGTATTTTTTCTCTCGTAAATTGTTAGAGCTTGAATATTGGGTGGTGAGCTTAAAATTTTAAATTGGTATACACCTTCCCTTTCTTCTTTAAGTCACATATTTTTTTTCTCATCTTCTTATTTCTCTTATCTATTGATGATAGAAAATCTCATGGCAATGTCACAAGAAGAAATGGTTCGCTGAGCTCGTCAACTAAAGAAGCCAAAGGGCACACAACCAAAGTCAGCCTTTCCATTCCTCTGACCATGGAACTAGATAAAAGAGCATCGGGATATGAGCCCCGACTTAAAAGGCGCAAAGCCACCAAGAAGAAGAAAGGCACTAAACCTGCCTTAAAAGCTTTAGTACCTATTGACCAACTTCCTCCCTTACAGTCTACAATGCATACTACAACAATCCCAAAGTTACTTTTTGGGACCTAGGATTTCACCACTTTTCCCATGGTCGTGAGCATAATTTTATCGATCACAATGTTGCACTGATGAAAACCCAGGACATGGGTGTTATTCAAGAAAGGCTCATTGAATTTCTTCACAAGGCTGAGGCTTCAACCTTTTCCATTTTAGAACATCTCCAAGGTCTCCTTTACAAGGATGACTAGAGGAGCAAAGAATTGGAAGCCTCTCTCAATGAGACAACTCGCTTGCACAATGAGATAGTTGAATTAACTCCTCTTTGAGAGCAAGTGAAAGATAAGGAAGCAAAGCTTTCTAACATAGAGAAGAAATTAAAGGAAGTAGAGGATCATTGCTCAGCCTTGGAAATTGAGAAAGAGAAATGGAATTCAATCGAATAACTCATGAAGGATCAAATTGGTTCCTCGCTGAATATAGGATTTCAATTAGCATTGAACCAAGCTCGTGTTGCTTGTCTCAATGTTGATTTGTCCCTTGTGGATATCTCCAAAACTATGGTGGATGGCCAATTAGTGGAGATAGAAGATTAGAAACGTAGTAATTTATTTTGTTATTGAACTTTATCTGGTTTCTACCAACTAGGTTTATTTTTTGAACACTTTGACATCTTATCTTTTGATCTTTTGATATTTACGTTTTGGATATATTGCCTTCGCACTTAACTTGTTTGACATAATGTTGGTAGTACATATCTTTGTCAACTCAAATTTTTGAGGAATAACCAATTTTTCCTCAACTAATCAATAAAGGATTTTAAAATACAAGCTCTTATTATTAAAAACAACCAACTCTTTTTTAGGTTTATTTCATACGAAAAAGGTCGTGCAAAAGACAAACCCTTAACATTAAAAATGATTAACTTTTTTTCTTGACTTATTTCATACAAAGAAGCTTGCCCAAAAGATGAGCCCTCAACATAGAAAATGACTAACTCCTTTTTTGACTTATTTCATATGCAGAAGGTTGTCCAAAAGACGAGCCCTTAGCATTAAAAACGACTAACTCATTTTTTGACTTATTTCATACAAAGAATATCGTCCAAAAGACAAGCCCTCAACATTAAAAATGACTAACTCTTTTTTTGACTTATTTCATACGAAGAAAGTCATCCAAGAAACGAGCCCTTAGGATTTAAAAAGGAGTAACTCCTTTTTTGACTTATTTGATACGAAGAAGGTTGTCCAAAAGATGAGCCCTTGGTTTCAAAATACTTGTCCAATGAATCTTTCCACATCGAGTAATCTTCCCTGTCTTAAAACTATCACAAAACATATACCTTATTTACAAAAAGATGTTAGCTTGCCAGCTTTGGTGAGCCCTAGCTCAGATTGTTTTGTTTAAGGAGGTATCCTCTTACTCTTTGGCAAGCCTTAGCTCAAATTGTTTTTTTAAGCATGCATCCTTTTGCTTTTTGGCCTCAAATTGTTTTGTTCAAGCAAGTATCCTTCTACTCTTTAGCAAGCCCTAGCTCAAATTTTTTGTTTAAGCAAGTATCATCTTACTCTTTTGTGAGTCGTAGCTTAGATTATTTTCTTTAAGCAGGTATCCTTCTGCTTTTTGGTGAGCCTTAGTTTAGATTATTTTGTTTAAGTAGGTATCCTCCTGCTCTTTGGGGAGCCCTAACTCATATTCTTTTGTTTAATTAGGTATTATCCTCCTCTTTGGCAAGCCATAACTAATTTTTTTTTATTTAAGCAGGTATCTTCTTGCTCTCGGGCAAACCATAGCTCAAATTGTTTTGTTTAAGTAGGTATCCTCCTGCTCTTTGGTGAGCCCTAGCTTAAATTTTTTTGTTTAAGCACGTATCCTCTTACTTTTTAACAAGCCCTAGCTCAAGTTGTTTTGTTTAAGCAAGTATCCTTTTGCATTTTTACAAGTTTTGTTTAAGTAGTTATCCTCTTGCTCTTTGGCAAGCCCTGGGTCAAATTGTTTTGTTTAAGTAGGTATCCTCCTACTCTTTAACGAGCTCTGGCTCAAATTGTTTTGTTTAAGAAGATATCTCTTGCTCTTTGACAAGCCCTAGCTCAAATTGTGTTGTTTAAGCAGGTATCCTCCTGCTCTTTGGCAAGCCCTAGCTCAAATAGTTTTGTTTAAGCATGTATCCTCTTTCTCTTTAACGAGCCCTAGCTCAAATAAATTCATAAGCTTGTTAGGAAATTAACTTCAATAAATTAGAAACCTTCCTCAAGAATTTTGTTCACAACCAACATTTCAAACTCGATAAAAGCTTCAAAGGAAATAACATAATGTTCTAAAATTCAACAAACACAAAAAATAACTTCAACTGAAATAAAATCGAAGATTTGTCGCGTTCTAAGTTCTCAGTATTTGCTTCCCGTCCAATGTCTCTAACTGGTAAGCTCCTCCCCCAACCATTTTATTTATGCGATAGGGTCTCGTCCATTTAGGCACAAGTTTATGTTCCATCTTGAAAAAGTTGTGCCTTTCTCAATACCATGTCCCCTTCTCGAAATTTTTGAGGAATTACCTTGGTCCTTTACCTTATCTTTATCCTTCTTTTAATAGCTCCACCGGTTATTCTGACAAACTTTTGTACTTCTTCTAAAGTATCCAGGTTATCTCGTAGCCCCTTTTTAGATTGTTCGACTGTAAATTCTTCAAATCTCCTTGTAGGCTCAAAAATTTCTATTGGCAACATTGCTTCAGTCCCATATACCAAGTTGAAAGGAGTTTCATGAGTGGTGGATTATGGATTCATATGGTATGACCCAAAACTCTGGGTATTTCCTCAAGCCATTCTCCCTTGGCGGTCAATAATTTGCACTTTAACCCTTTAAGGATGACTTTGTTGGCTGCTTCTGCCTGACCATTAGTATGAGATGTTCCACCGAAGAATATATCTATTTATCACTAAATTTATTAGAATTGATTGACGTGTGTACAAACAAACTGAGTTCCAATGTTAAAGATCAGGCACCTTGGGACACCAAACATGCATGTTAGCACAATGATTTGGTGCTTGAAGATTTGACAAAAGATATATGAAGACATTACATAATGACGTCATGGATTTAAGATAAATTGATGAAGACAAGAAGACTTGAAGATAAGTGTGTTGATCAAGCTTGGAGTTTGTACTAAATTTGGGTTTCACATGAAGATCACAAAGCTTGGAGGTTGGAGCTCTATGTGTAGACAATCTAACATTGTATAGGTGTATAGGGTCTGGTTGTATTCTTGTAACATGTTAAATTGATTTTTAATAGATGAAAGGGGTAGCTACTATAGTTCTGAAAGTTACATATTCAATCAGCTGAATTAATTTTCAATCGGTTCATTTCACTTAAGTCAAATAAAATCAACATATTTTGAATAGAAAAATCAACCTGTTGAATATGCCAACATACAGTCTATATAATATGGTTTTTAACAGAGAGTAATAAAAATTTCTATTTTTAGCGCGAAATTACTCTAAACTTTTGGAAAATTCTCTCTTTCTAGATCATGCAAATGTGTAATTGTTCATGAAGAATCTTTGAATTTCTTGGAGCATTTTTGCTTGGTTTAGAGACTTGGAGAAAGAGGTTTGGTTGGCTAGGGAGATTCATAATCCAAGTTTGATCTTTCTAAGGGTTTTGGGTGTTGCCTAGTTGTTTTCCAGGTCTTCAAGTGGGATCTTGTTGTGCTTAGTTGAGACTCTTGTAGGATTTAAAAGTCTTGGTGTTTGTTTTTGCATATTTTAAGATGAAGAAATTTGTAAAACATGGATTGAAACTAAAATTGAAAGATCAAACTAAGTTCTTATCATGATTACCATGCAAATCTAAGAAACTACAATGGAAACATCAAATGGAATTTGAAACTGCATGTTGAATTGGAATTTAATAGTGTAACAACAATGAATATAAATGTAAACGAAAAAGTAGTGCATAGAACATGTTATTCAATTGAATGCACGAAATTGTAAAGAATTATACACTATAAATGGATTTAATCTAAAGTGAAACAAAATTAAAGAAGAAAAATGGAATTCTAAGAAACTTGAATGTCAAATTCATTAAATGAAACCTCAATTACAACCATAGAAAGTACTACTCAACCACATAAGGCTGGAACAACCCCAAGAGCTCTACAAAATTCAAATCCAAAGCAGAGAAAATGTCTCCCTATGATGTAGTGTTCTATGAATGAATTTCTCAAATAGCCTTATAAAGACATCCTAATAACTTAATCTAATCACTAGAATATGTCAATTAAGGTAATTTTAACTGTCCAAACTAACTAACTACCTAACTCTAATCCTAGGTAACCTAAATAGCAAGTAAAATCTCTCAGCTTCTCTCCAAGACCATAGGCTACAATAGGCCAACGTGTTGTGCATAGAGTGTCCAATGGGCTTCCAATTGGTTTCCATTGGTTTCTTAAATGTCATAACTAGTCTTGGATAAAGTCCAGCTCCTTTGCCCAGTTCTTTTTCATCTCCAATTGCAAAGTGCAAGTCCATTACAATGTTTCCAACTCTCTCAACTTCAAGGGCAACCTCTCATAGTAGGTGTAAGAGATTCTTTTACAGCTTACAACCAATCATTTCCTCTCTTTAATTAGCTTCTTTTAACTACCTTAATTGGTTAACAAAGTTTTCTTTCCTTTCCTTCACAACACCTAAAGCAAAATTCTTTCAAGTTAATTTTCCCAATGGTAAAAATCAAATTATACACCAAGACTATAGCTAGAAAATTCACACTACACATAAAAATAGAAAGCAAAGCTAGAAAGTTCAACTCTGATGCTTAGGAAATTGCAATTGAAAAACTAGAAAAAAAAACTTAAAAATACAGATTAATACATTTTCATAAAATCCTTATTTTTTACAAGAAAAACTGAAAATGGATTAAATCCAAAGAATTAATACTAAGGAAAACCTAAAAGAAGTGTTTTCAACAATGAAAATCATGAAAAAATAGGGTCTTAACAAATCCCCCCGCCCCCCATTTTGATAGTGCTTTACACAATAAACTTTCAAGGTGAGAGGTTTTATATGAATTTATCACTGTCATTTTAGAATCAAATTAAGAGTAATTGTTTATGAAACATGAATTGTCTAATGCATTGCACTAGTTGTCTAGTACCCAAAACTATATTGCGCTTGTCATCTACAACATAGATAATTGACAAAAATGAGTATAGATAGGGTTAGTAAACCAAAAATCGTCTCCCAATGAATTAAATAGTAATCTCAGTATTCCATATCACAAAACCATATATAGAAACAAAAGTTAGACAAAATAGTAAAGTAAAATGGGGGCTTAGCCATATAGACGATATTTAAAAAAGGTGAAAATAAAATGATAAAAGAAGCAGATTGATTCTCCAATTCATTCACAATTAATTCTTCATCAATTATAAAATAATTACCATTCATCTATGTTTTGATCCAAGAAACATTAATCAATGAATTTAGTATCTCTCTGGTTCCAATAAGCGTTTATGTTTGAGATTTATATTTTTTTATCCCTTAAATGAAGTGAACAAGAGATTATTAGAATTAAGAAAAGTAATAAGAAATCTAATTAAAATCTATGATAGAATTCTAGACAAGTGATCAAAGACATCCCCATGGATAAAATTTGGAACTCAACAAATGATATAAGAAAATTCTTGATTAATTTATTAAGTATCTCTCACATTCCAAGAGTATACGTTCAACATTTAGATTCCTTTACCTCTTGAGTTAAGCAGACAAGAGATTGTTAGAATTAACAAAACCAACAAGAATTATAGTAAAAGATTTGAATTGAATTAGAACAAGAGTTCAAAACAATTCTAATAATAGTAATCATAATTCAAAAGGAGCAAATAATATAAGTACACTCTATTTCAAAATTAAACGAAGGAACTTGTTTAGCACAAAACATTCAAATTTACTATGAACTCACAAGGAATCAACTCAAAAATGTTTAACCTTCCATGCAAAGGTTAAGATAAAAAATTACAAAAGAGAAATAGAAAATATAATCTAAGTGTTCAATAGTGAAACATGTGCTAGTGAGCTCTCCCCTAACTCTAGTGAATTCTTCTTTTGTATCCCTTTGAGAATAATATTTGTATCTCTAATTTAGTAAGTATTTGATTCTATAAAATATACAATATCAAACACATATCTTCATCTTTTGGCATTAGAGAATCTAAAAGTAAAGTTATGACAATTCTTTAGATTGCGTTTGTCTTTTCTAGCTTAAGGAAATAAATCAAACAATATCCCATGTCATACCTGGAGAATAATCGCTTGCTTATGTGTTTAGCTTGCATGCCTTTACTATTCAATTCAAATCTTCAAATCAAATCTTTAATGTTGTGTTCAAAGGTCCTCTAGTTCTCAATCATAACTAAGCATACTAGATGCTCTAGTGCAGACTAAGTGACTTCAACAGATTAAGCGACTTCAATATCACAAAAGTATAGACATTCAAGATGCACATGTTTGATTAGACGCTTCTTGGTTAGACTTCTCTACTTAGACTCCACTAATTAGTCATTTGATAAGATTGTATAAAGCTTTGTTTGATAAGACAAAAAGGTTGGTTTTTAGCAAAGATTTCAACAAAAGCTATTAACCTCAATTGTAGTTAAAATATTAATTTCAATTATAGTCCAAGATAACTTAGATTGGATGTTTCTAGATTTGATAAAATTAGACTCATTAAATACCTTCAAACTTACTCTTTTGCACTCTTGTAAAAAACTTAGTGTACAAAAATTAATGGCATATAGCATGGCCAAAGAATATTCAAGAAGAGTTGAATTCATATGTAAAAGGTGCGGTCAAACTCTTATTTTCTTGTGCCACCTCTTTGTAGTATAGATTTATTTTGGGCTTTGTATTAAAGGCCTAAGAGTGTAGGATTTATTTTAGGCCTTGTATAAAGGGCCAAGTAGTATAGGGTTTTGGGCCTTAGAAAGCCCATTAGTGTGGAACGCATTTTTCATTCAGTTTTCCAAGTCAATATGTGCCTATCTTGGTAGCTTGGAAGGCAAGGAAGAGACTTATGTCCTTTGGGAAAGAGTGGTCATGTGTCATGCTCTTATTGGAGAGTTTTTCACTTAGTGGCCATATGGAACTCTAGGAAGGCACTCTAGGAATGAAGAGTATTTTTCACCTTCTTGAGTGGCCACATGTCCCTTTAGGAGTAGAAAGTGTTTTCCACCTTCTTTCATGGCCACATGGCACTCTAGGAATGTATAGTATTTCTCACCTACTTGAGTGGCCACATGTCCTCCTCCTATTGGAGAGGATTTATGCCTTGGACTCCAAGCAAGCCAAGTTAGAGTTTTTAGGATTATGCATCTCTAAATTTGGAGACGCCTTAGGTTATAAATAGAGGTGTCTCCCCCTTTGTAAATTCACTTTGAGATTTGTAGAGTTTTGTTGCTAAATTATTCTATGCCTTCATACTTGTCTCTAAAGTCTTGGCTAGAGCATCCCATGTGGTCTCCTCTAGCCACCCTTCTTGGAGTGTTGACCCTATCTCACTTGAGAGCACCAAACCACACCATTCTACACATCAAACTATGGAAACCGAGACCTATTATTCCTTCATTCCTTGATTTCGTGCGCCTACTCTTCACCATGGATTCATCTTCTAGCTTTGGAGCATACTAGTTTGAGGAGGTAGCCATCAAAAACAAAAGAAAACAAAAATAAAGACAAGAAAATAAAATGATGCTTAAAGGTGGAAAAAATACATTCTTTAAGAAATTAAAGAATCGTGACAATTGTGGGTACGAGTATCCACGGGTATGGATACTATGATACTCGTACCCACCCTGTTAACATGCGGGTATAAAAATACTCGTACCCGTTACCTGTGGGTATCCATTTACAATATTCATTTATCCGTGAATATCTGCGGGTATGGATTTTTTTAACATCCCTACGTATTCTCATTTAGTTCAACAATATTTATATTTGCATTCGTGTATCTTAACCATTATGAATGTAGTTAGAGTAGTGCATATGCATGATATTGCATTTGTCCATATCTGGATTGCTTAATATTCATGATAGGGATTCAACTATGAACCAATATTCTAATAGCCTGTAATCTATTTTGGGTGTGTTAAATTTTGCATTTCTGGTAGTTTCCCATGGCAGCCCATCATCTTAGCAATGTTTATTCCCTTGCATCATTCTAGAATTGTTGAAACTGTTGCATCCTCATTTCATCCTCAAAATTTTATACCTTAGGTTCTTATGCATGCCTTTTATTTCTTGCATCTTTCTTTGAACTTTAAGTGCATATCTCATTTAAATAGGCCATAGTAGACTTGTCACTTGCATTTAAACTTTAAAGTTTGCACTATTAATATCATTTTGCATCATTCATGTCATTTTGCATTTGCATCCCATGCATTTAGGTTCATTTAAATAGTTAGATACTTTCTTAATTCTATTTTACTTTTCCCACTTTTTTTGCATGGTTTATTTTCTCTCAAACAAGATTAAATTGAGCAAGCTAGGCTTAATAAGCACCATTTCCTTGGATTTGATACCCATGGTTTCCCTATACTGCATTAGGGGGACTTTGGAATTGTTTGCTAAATTCTAATGCGACAAAAGGAGTTTAACATCAACTCTCTAAGATATGAAAATAATTATCATTACTTAATACATATTTATTTGTAATATTATTATAAACATTGAAACTCTTCAAAATCATAGTCTAACAATAATGGTGAATGTGTTTCTTTTAACCAATCTTGCGTACATACAAGTGCCTCCACCTTTTGATGTGATAAACAACTACGATATGGATCAAACACTTTTCCTTCTATGCTAAATGCAGACTCAAATGTTATCATAGAAACAAGCATAGCTAATAGCTCTCGTGCTATGTTTGACAAGATTGGAAATCTACATGAATTAATTTTCCACCAATTAAGAATGTTTAAATTTACATTTGTATCAAGCTCTTCCTCTAAATACTTTTGAAGTTCATATTTGATTGAAGATGTTAATCCTATTGTTTGCAAAACTTATTCCAACCATATGTTGTGTGTCATTTTTAGCTCCCATGTTTCGACTTTTATATTCATCAAACAACAACTTTAAGGAAGTATAATGTGATCAAAGACAACAATATATTGAACTTGTTAGGTTGACCCAATATTTCTCGTATTCATTTTTTCAGTCATCTTATATGTAGTACTACTTGTAGCATTGGACTTGAGCCAATGATTGATCCCATTCCAAATTCCTACCACCTCTAACATGTAGATATTACTAGTAACATAAGAGTTACCAAAGATGCTCAAAGTAGCTTCATAAAAAATGCTCAAAAAAGGTAGAATAGACTCAACATACTCTTAATCTTCGTAAGAAGGGCAATCCAATCCCCTTTCCTAACTCATTAACATATTTTGTATCATAAAACTTAAGCTCAACAAATGCCAATGCTAGAAACCAACATCTAACATCAGTTAGGTTGAATTCCACCTTATTTCAACATCTAAGCAAATATGAACGTTATAGTCAATCTTTTGTCTTTTAACACACTCTTTGAATTTCATAAATCTACAAGAAGATGATCTAATATATTTCACTACAGCACAAATTCTTAAAACAGAGTTATCAATCTCTTCTAGCCCATTACTCACAATAAGTTCAAAATATGTGTATAACAACGAATATGAATATAGTCACCTTTCAAAACCAAGTTATTCCAAGACAATAGTCTTTTCTTCAAGTGTTAAACTCCCATGTCATTTGATGTAGCATTATCTACTGTCAAGGTCAAAACATGACTTAACCCACATTCATGCAAGCATGACTTAACAAATTCAAGATCCCTTTATGAAAATTTTAATCATTGTAGATGAAATGGGTTGTTAAACACATTTAACTTTGATTTTAAGGTTATGATCATGTATCAATAGTAAGACAAACTCTTTGAGAATGTTAAGAAAGAAAATCCTTCAAATATACCTTTTTTGCATTCCATAATGTTACAATATTCTATGATAAGGTATAGCGTGATAGGATCTTAAATCTTGGTTGCAAAGAATTTGAATACTTCCTAAAAGCAACATGCTCTGCAAATAGAAATGGGAGTTCAGCTTCCACAAACATTTTTACCAATTCTTCTTGACAATGTTCTTGGTCAAATCTACCATAGGAAGGAGAGTTAATATTCCCATAAATTATTGAAGATGAACTTACTTTTTGTCTCTTGTTTACTTCTTTATTGGGCTTATTTGGACATCTCAACACATGATTACACATTGTAGGTTTTCCTTTCTCATATCGAATAAGGATATCACAATACTTGCATTCAGCCCTTTTATCCGATTTAGGTTATAGTTGAATGAAATTATTCCAAGTTTCTAATCGATTTTTCCGTCCCTCATGAGAAGGGGACTCATATTTGTAGAGTCATTGACAATTTATGGAGTAGAAAATGCATGCTCAATTGGTTTTGAGATGGAACAATCATCTTCATGCATTAATGACATTTGTAGAGCAATGTTGCAATAGTGACTAACCAGGAACACAACCTGGTAGATACAAGATATCAACAATGCTCCCAAACAAATGTTGTTTTATTCTAACATCACAAATAAAATTTGTTTCTAACATAAAAAATACAATACTTTTGAAATTTTACAAAGCATTTTAATGTGCATTTATTATCCCTTCAAATACAATACTTTTGAAATGGCTTTTATATCATATCAAGGAACAACTCTCCTAAATGCACAAGTTATAAAGTGAAGCCACATAAATGGCTTCATATCTTATAAACACAAAAACCATCATCAATAGATAAATATATTGATAAATGAAGGATTGAAAAAAAATAGCATTTTAAAAATTCAAGTAAACCAACAACTAAGTCTTGAAAGTTATAAGAACCTACAGATTTGGCCTTCTTTATGGAACAATGAATATGATCATCCTTTCTTGATATATTATGACCCTGCTATTGTGAACAAGTTAAACTAACATAGATTATACAAACATAACCTACAAACTTGAATGAATACTCAACCTATAATATACCAACAATCTCCTCTTAGGTTAATGCAAGCAAGCATTGGATTAATCAAGTGTTATAGAGTTATAGTGGCGGAGGAGTCTAAAATGAAAGAAACAGATGGCTCATTTTTTTTTAGAAAAGGTGGCTCCAAGTTTTATTCTGCTTTCTCAACTAAACGCTCATTTTTTTTCATTTTTAAACTTTTTTTGAGCAACTGACCAACTTTACCATATAATGATAAAAAAACAATAAGAGCTAACTTCATTTGTATTATTACCAAAATTAATGTTATTTAGCCAACATATGCCAAACACTTATTCAAGCATTTCAAAACTTATTTGTTACTTATTGTCAGCATTCATGTACATATTCATATAAAGACTCACATATCAAGTATAAGGTTTTTAAATTTCAAGAAATTGAGAAATTAAAGTATTCATGTGACATTTATTCTAACAAAATTCAACTAAAAAAAGTCTCAGATTTGTTTGTCATATACAAAGAGAAATCTTATTAAAAAAATGAATGAGATGTTCTAATAAATATTAGCCACTTTCCATGAATATTTTGCACCAGTGAGGCTACAACATGGTGAAAAAAGGTTAAGAAATTGATATTTCCACCGAAAGAAGGTTAAAGAAAGTGGTGAAAAGTCTTATAAAATGAAATTAGACCATAGAAGTTGAATTTGCAATGACATTTGTAGAAAAATAATGAAATATGACACTTGATTTCAAAGTCCAACATCAAGTGGCTATTAGTAACTGGTTTCCAAGATATAGTGAGTTAGAGAGAGATGGAGAGTAATATGATATGAAGAAATAATATTAAAATTAATAATAAAAGTTGCAACTAGTTTAAGGAGAGAGTAGTTTTATTTAGCAATAGAGCTCTTAAGCCAAGGATAATTTTTCCCCATTCATCACTCATGGACACTAATTCTAAACTAAATGATGATTTACATGAGATGATAGACCCAAATCTAGAAAGCAAAGTGAGAAAGGTGAGAGTTACATGAACAAAACATACTTTATAATAGTAACAAGCTTCCCAACACGTAATTCAGTGGTGTCGATCTTAATCTCTAAGGAACCCCCTAAACAAATCCACTATTGTAGTAACACATCCCCTAAACAAAATTTGATCACACCAAGTAAACCAATTTTTTTGTCCATTCTTATTCATAAGAGCCTCTTACAAGAAAAGAAGTGACAAACATGCTCTATGGAACAAAATAAATATTTGGCTTAACTATTGATTTAGTACTCCAATTTGTTCCTTTGCTTCATTTTGACATAAATTTCTCTAATTCTCTCTCTCTCTCTCTCTCTCTCTCTCTCTCTCTCTATATATATATATATATATATATATATATATATATATATATATATATATATATATATATATATCCAAGAAAATCTTATCAAAATGGGTAATGATACTTTAACCCTATAAAACTTACCCAGTTTTTACCTGGTGACGTGTCAACTGATGTGGAACTTTGGAGTTCAGTTTTGAAAAAGAAAAATTGATGCTTATATGACATTTTGATGAGACCGCTAAAATTGAAAATAGATTAGGGCGTGTGACGGGTTTCGTTTTCATTCATTCCTCCGTTAAAACACTCACCTTTCCCTCACCGTCATCTTCTACCTCCATTCATAAAAAATGCAGAGGCGGAGTAAGACCTAGCCCTATCCCTTTCACCACAAATCAGCCGCCACCTCTCGATACAATATTTGTGGAACCGCAAAAGTGCTTTCAAAGGTGGAAACCGCAAGTTGTGCACTTCGTTACTGTCTACAGCCGCACCAGCGAAGCCTGTTGCTGTTAGAGTAGTGGTTGGTGTGGTCAATGTTCCCTTTTCTTGTTTTACGGGAAATCCCTTTCTTCTTCTCATTGTACACACTTACCCACAATCGCATTGATTCCTCTGGCGAACACTGCTACCAGCGTCGTCGTTTGCCATCACCGCTTTGACGGGACACTGCTATGACGAGAAACTCCATTGCCACTGCTTCGACGTTATTGGTAAGTTTAATTGAAAAAAAAAATTATTTAGGGTTATGATTTTTGTTTTGAAACTTTTTAATTGAAAACAATCACAGAATCAGAATTGATAGAGGGCAAATCCAATGGTGGGAAGCAACGACAAGGTGGCGTTAGAGAGTAATTTTGAATTGTGCAACAGGGGCTCGTGCTTGGAGCAACGTCAAACCATTGGGGTTTGATGCAGGGATCTAAAGCGGTGTAGCTCACTTGGCTCAAATATTATGGTGTGTATTTAGGATTAAAATTAAAATTACTACGTTGTTTTGTTTCCTTCGTTATGAATATATGCATGCAGCTTCTGCAAGACACTGAGTGACATTTCATTGGCCACTTAAAGAAGCCCTCTCCATCTGCTCTGTCATTGCCTCTATTGGTTCTTGTTCTTTCTTTTGTTCATTGCAATGCATATATCATCGGTGTTTCCTTTGTGGTGATTATGTATTGATCTTGATTAGATTTTGAAAAGTGGATCTCATTGTGGTATTAGATATTGATTTATATTTATTAATATTTTATATTCAAATGTTTTTAGGTTCTTCTTGTGATATTTGTTTGGAATTAATCCTTATTCTCATGTTAAGAACAGTGGTCAATATAAGTAGATAAAGTGCATTGAAGAGGTTTTAAGCACTGATATTGTTGGTTTGATTTATACTGCTGGAATTCTTTCTTTGGTTATCATGCAAATGGTCATACTAGTTAATAAAAATTACTAGCAATTCTGTAAGAATATGTGTTTTCACATGGCACCAAAACTTTGTTCTTAGTACGTGATATTTTTAGTTCTTGATATTTTTATAATCTTATATTTCTTGCAGGGACCTATGCTTAAACATGTTAACTGATCCACCCCAGACTCAATACAAAATTTGGATAAGCTAGATTACATGTAAGTGATGATTTGATTTACTCACCAAAAGATTAGATAAAAAGTATCACATAACTTGTACACAAGTACTAATATTCGCAAAATTGGTTGCTTTTTTATTTATTGGTTTAATGTAGGTTTTTGACATAATTCTCTGAGTGGAGGAATTCAGGGCTGGATGTTGAGTTTCAAAAATAACATGTTCGCATATTTTCTTTATTTTTGTTTCATGAATTGCATAATTTAAAAGCTTTACTAAATTACACCTTATTCAAATATCTTATTCCAATACTTGGTCCTTTGTACTATGTGCTAGATTCAAATTTCACGTTTCATTATTTTCTACTTTCTTTTTGTTTCATAAAGTTAGATAATGACACTTACAAGGTTATTATCAAATTAGTTAATAGCTTTAGACCATAAATGTCTTTCTAGCCTAAACTTGGTTCTTTGTGGATTTGTGGGTTCATTTGGCACACTTGTCATCTGCATCCATTTTCATTCTCATCATTTCATAGTCATAATATATACAATCATAACATATCCATTTGGCATTAGGATTTTAATGAAGTATTCGTATGATAGTTGAATCTCTATGTTGGAAAAGTTATCATGTTGGTAATGATGCATCATGGCCTTGGCAATCATGGTGTGGTAGTTGAACATTATGATAGGTTGTTGGAAATAGTCTAATGAGTCTGGACAAAAAAAAAAACAGTCAATGAAAATTTTACATTCAAAGTTACACAAAATCATTAATAAAAAGTCACACAAACTCGTTAATAAAAAATTACACATTTCAAAGATCATCTCTCTACCACAATATCAGTCACCACATTAAGTGCTTTTTTGTTTACAAGTATGTGTTTTTCTTTGTAAGATTTTGCAGACAAGGATGTCCTCATTCAATTACACATGATTATGAATGAATAGTTGATTGTGAAAATTAGAAGAATACTAAAATTTGTTTATTTTTTGTAGGTAG
>Ga0099822_1003536_pt1 | contig 20035 bp, 13 predicted proteins | sample CowpeawhiteBW_FD_76839 | JGI IMG/M metagenome (GOLD analysis project Ga0099822, IMG submission 76839) | Root nodule microbial communities of legume samples collected from California USA - Cow pea white BW | ecosystem: Host-associated > Plants > Roots > Nodule | place: USA: California | collected...
AATTTAATAAGTTTAAATCTATTTTTTTAAATTTAGATAGATGAGAGTAACTTATATAGTTTTAATATTTTCAGTTTTTTTTTTTTTATTTTTTTTTAAGTTTTTTTTTTCAATTTTTTAAATTAATATTAATCTTTTATTCTTTAAAACTAAAAAAAATTAATCTTTTTTGTCCAGACATCTTGCACGTACCAAAACACGTAATTATAGCGAATACTTAACCAAAAATATTTATTATACACTTTAACAAAATCAATAACAATATTAAAAAATGATTAAAATAAGATATATATATATATATATATTTTATATAATAAAAAAATAAAAAATAAATATTAAAATAAAAAATTAAAAAAAAAAACTTATTTTAAATTGAAAAAAAAAAAACTAAAAATATTAAAACGAGATAAGTGACCCGCAACAAACTAACATTAAAACAAAAGAACTCAACTTATTAAATCTGCCCTCACCTTTTGAATTTGGAGTTCTTTCTCCTTGAGTAAGATGGTATTTGGGGTGTAGTTCCTTAACTCATTCTCCAATCTGGCCAATTCCTTTTGCAGTTGTTTTACCAAAGCCTTGTCTGACTTCACTTGATTGACCCGAGCATTAGTAGTCACTTGTTTTGCGCAACCAGCGAAAAGCAGAGTATTTCTTGATTGCTCACTCTGGCTCCTTGCAGGACTAATGGTACAAATGATCGCTGTTCTGGCATTGCCACCTAAGGAGTTCTGTAAAATGCGAGTAAGCTTAGAGTCTCTGTAAGGTACGTGTTCATTTCTTCCCTTGCTGCATACAATAATTATAGTTTAGCATTTAGGGTTTTATACTAAAAAATGCAATTGATGAATTAACAAGGTGAAGAAAAAAATAGAAGGAACTGTAAAATAAGAGAACTTTCATTGATCAAAATGTTGTTCAGGAATGTCCAAGTCAAAAGATGAATCAAAACAAATATTTTTAGAACCAGATGCTCGAAAAGACACACGTGCTCCAGCGCCTAATTAAAGTAAGTCTTGTTTCTCTAGAATTAGTAAAAAGCTGGCTAGACCATGCTTGGATTAAATTTCCCAAAAATGTCCCTTTATAATTGGTAGTCCTAGTTCGTTTTATATTTACGAAAATTTAAATTTAAATAGGATTTGCATGGCTAGCAAACGAACTAGGAAACAGGATCTTCAAATGGAACACTAGTGTCATCGAAGCATTATCGACCACGCATCCATTTTACGGAAGCTTAAGTCAAGTGATGCGTTGATCAAGTTTAGCTTCTACCAATATATTTTAGTCCTCATCCGATATTTTGATTAAGTTAATATATTCTTCTATACTAGAAAAAAGTTAGTAATGCCCAAACTAATATATTATATACACAAATTGAATTAAGTTTACAATGTCCCAACTTGAAACCAGATTAGATTTTGTATTCAACAAAATAGACAAATTTAAAAATTATATATATTTCAATCATAAAATTTTGAAATAAAATAGGGAGACGCTTTATTTTTTATATAAACTCATTTCTCTTTTTTCTTTGGAAGTGTCTATTGTCACGGTGTTCATGTAGCAAAAAGATGGTAGAGTGACCTCAAGTACAATAATTGCTCTGTGAGGTACCGTCTGGGCTCATGTTTTTCTTTTTTCCATAAAGGGTGATTCATTAGAACATTGTCCACGGGCTGGACTTCATGGATCGGATCCATGTACATAATCATAATCAAACCAGTGACCACATTGAAAGATATAAGAATCTGCTCATCGTGCCTTTAGTTTAATCTGATGGATCCTTGGTACATACTTTATGTGGTCATTTTTCGGACTAATCATGTCAAGCTATATCACCTAATTTATTAAAGCAATTAGGTATAATTACCCAAATTTTCAATCAGTACGTGAGAGTAAATTATACCTTAGTTTCCGGATTACAGTTCCAAGGCTCAGTAAACTACGATTTATGTGGCTACCTTCTCTCAATCTTGTGCCAGCTGACAATGTTTGAGAAGCACGTTCACTTCCTGCTAGATCAACAAAATTCTGTACAAAAGAAACCAAATCTTGTTCATTTCATCAACGAGTCAATTAACAGAGACAATCCTACTATAATATATGTGGGATAGGACAAAGATCATACCACACTGGCGAATAGAGCTCCAGATCTTGCGGCGTCTACATAATCACGAGGATTGCTTTCAACTGTCTGCAGGAATCATCATTTTGAGAAAATTTAGGAATAAAATGAGAAGAACTCCGTCAATTACTAAGCAATTTAATGATAAAAGAAATACCAATCGAATAATTTGGTGAGATCTGGAGCTAGCTTCGTTCATCGCTGTCTCTTCCGTTGTCCTTTCAGCTGCAAGAACACAAGCATATATGGCTTGAAGTAGAGCACCGGAAAGCCTATAAAGCTGTAAATCGTAAAACAATATTGTAATGTAGCACCCAATACCTGCACATATCGAAAGGAGTTGCTGTAACTGTCCCCTATCTGTCAGTGTCTCTTCTGTAAGTTTCTCCACAACTGTTCCTTTCTGTTTGAGGTGCATGTATTCTTAATCATTCAAAAGAACTAAGCAAGGAACTCTTCAACAGAGCAATGAAATTATACCACCCAACTTACCTCTGGATCATCCAGAATTCTCAGTGAAGTAGAACCTGCATTGAGAAGATCTCTAACAGCTTCATTATAGATCTCCATGGAAGAGAACTTGACTACAAATTCTCTGTCTTTTTGCTGAAAGGGAAGAAGAGATGTCAACCTTTCGGCAACTATCGAAGAACAACATATCCATTTCATTGCAAGATGAGACCAGGATATGAATTGTTCTATACCTTCTCCATGTATTCATATATGTCCCTTACTGCATATTCAGTAATGCCAGTCATTGTGTGCGTCTTTCCACTACTTGTTTGCCCGTATGCGAAAATGCTAGCTGAGATTACGTTTCACCAATGAGAATCCCCTTAAAAGAAAAATGAAACCACCAGCCGACCCAGCAGTAAACACATTACACAATCAGGAATCATCAAACAAGAAGAAAATTACTCACAGTTGACACCCCTAACCACAGAAAGGGCAACGTCCTTAATCCCTTGTTCATACACCTGCTTTGTCTTGCACTTTTCCCCAAACACCCTGTCTGTTTCCAATACACTATCAGAATAAATAATAATATTGACATAGGTTACAAATACCTGGATAACTGAAATATCAAATTGTAAAAAACAAATAAAAATTCAAAAATCCATAAAATATAACGATTCACGTGAACCCTAATGATATCAGCATAGGCTACACATGGACATGACAGAACTAGCAGCTTCATGTTTCTCACCAAAGGTATATGTATCCATTGACAGAGGTCGCTGCTCTGCATGGCCGTTGTTCTTGAATTTGATGGTGTTGGTAGAAATGCATTCCCAATCAGACACATCGTGCCTCGCTCTTTCTCTCTCGTTCAAAGGTCTTACTCTGATCGAAACGAAGATCCTCTCTTCCTCGGCATTTGAAAGTGCAACGTTCCCCCGCTCCTCTCTGGCGTCCGCCATGGACGCTCTGTCTCTCATCTTCGTCATCCACGCGAAACGCACTTAGCACTCCTAAACGCAGCGTCTCAGCCCTACAGATAGAAAGACGAAAACATGCAATAATGAAATGTATGGGAAGCAAATCAATGATTGATTGTATTCAATTAATACGAAAATGTGGATGATGAAATAAACATAATTACCGTTCTCTGCATTCTTGTCACCGGCGAGTGACCGGAGAAAGAGAGAACGGAGAGGAGGAAGAGAGGAAGCAGAATAGGTTTGGTAATGGATGGCAAAACCGTTGTGTTCCTTTCCACGCTTCTGGATTCCGTAACCACCAGCCAGACATAAAACAGTTACGTTAACCCCGCTAAAATTTTCAAGTTCATTCGCTATTTTGACCCTCGATCAAAATCTCACTCATCTTCTCGTTGTCAATGTCACCCCTCTGTGACACGTGCCACCAATTCTTCCTTTTTTTCTTATTTTTGTTAGAGCCTCCATAATCCATACATAACTTGTTATAAGAAAACAAGTTAACTTGGTCTTAAACGTTAATTAATAATCTTACTTAAATTAACTATTCTTTTTACTTGCTCTGATATACAAATTTTTATACCCATTTTATATTAATTATTTTTTTTATAAATAGTTTTTTTTAACGATGATATACCCTTAAAAATGGGATATCAAGCACTTGGTTAGTTGTAAGAAAATAATTTATCTTTCTTTACCTTTTAAACAAACAAATACCAGTACTATCCCAATCTATGCATGCAATATTATTCTCAATCTATAATATACTATATATACACAATTGCTTGCTTCATATTTTATCTATCAAACAGTCAATAAAGTAGTTCCTTTATAACTCATCTTATGGAATGTTGTTCTAATTCTACACTTTCAATCTTTAGTAAGTACGTTAACATTTATTTTGGTTGTATATTAAAATTAATTATTTGTGCTAAGATATTTGTAAATAAGTACAACATATTTGATGAAATTGAAGAAGATATTTCGATATCTTTTATCCTTTGTTTTTAAAAATTGGAAAAGGAATCAAAATGGGAGATTTAAATTTTCTCTCCATTTTTTGTCTATCACTTGATAGATTTAAAGATATTCAACACATACATGTAGACATAATTATATCATAAATATTAGTAACTAAATAGCTTAAATCACTGACTTCAATTTACTCTATTTGGAAACCTTTGAAGTTCCTATTCTACTTAGAGCTTTCTGTCTACTTAAGGCATGTAACCACGTTGCTAACATCAAAATAAGCAGTTAAATTGCGCACAGATCTAAAAAAAAATTGTAGTTATTAATCATGGGTAAAAATGTGGACAAAGGAGCTTCAATTATCAAAGATAAACTAAAGTAAAACTTTGTAGAGAGGAAAATGGAAAAGAGGTAAGGTTAAATTTAAGACGAGCCATCCTATAATCATTTTTTCAACCACCATAAGGAACGAAAAGAATAGGAGCCTTTCATAAGAATATTATATTTAAAGTAAGATAAACTCTAAAGGTACATATCAATCCTACTGAAACAAGAAATTATAGTTATTTCAAAGCAATAAATTATTACCATAATGTTCAAGGATTCCAACACAAAAATTGTTTGAAGGCTAGAGTTAATCATAGTGATTTGTGCAGACAGAGTGTAGCCAATGTACATCTCAGTCTAGACTTCACCAAATCACCTAAAGATTATATGACTATTTAGACTTCTTTCCTTGTTTTTTCTTGATAACTTCATCAACATACATTATACCCTTGCCTTTGTAAACTTCAGGAGGCTTACAGGTCCGAACAGTAGCTGCAAACTGGTGCACTCTTTGTTTGTCAATTCCTGTACAACAAATTACATTGTTCTTGAAGCAGAAAACTCGGACAGCAGGAGGAACAGCTAATTCCACCTCATGGCTGTACCCCAATTTGAGATACAATAGACGACCTGCAGCTTCAGCTCTGGCTTTGTATCCAACACCCACAATCTTCAGAAAGCGGAAAAATTTGGCCTCCATCAATTCCTAAGCAAATAAGTTTCCTAAAATTGTCAGGGAACGAAAATTGTTGCATTTGTTTTGAGGAAGAATGTTACGTACTCAGGAACAAGATATTTCAGAATGATATTTCTGGAAATAGGTAATTAAGACAAATACTATACCCAGCAAAATATTAAATAACTCTTTTCCTCCCACAAAATCACAAAATCACTAGATATTCTTACAAGACTTCAATCATTCCTCGGACATAAATTATACCCAAAATGAATTGGTGGGAGCAATGCTCAAACTACCCACCTCAACATTTCTCGAACCCAAAAACAAAAGTCCATTATAAAAAAACTAAAGGTTTTGACAATTAAATAAAACAGGAAAGAAAATACAGGGGAAGCATATGTAATATCATACTCATTAAAACACAAATATATTAATTATCATTTACTATTAAGCCATTGCAAACAAAAGATGAAAGACAAGTAACACTTATCGAAATCATAGTATGCATTCTGCAGGAGCAAGTGTAAATTACTATACAGAGTGGAGCAGATGTATCATTGAAAAAATTGCATACCAAATGCATGAATAATAATTGAAATATGAAATGTTCCTTCCAACTGAAAATGAAACGCGCACATGAGTTTTACTAATGTTGGTTTCATTGGCAAAGAATGCTCATTTGGTGGTGTTACTTGATGGGAGTGATAAGTCCCTTATCATTGGTTTCATGGAATGATTGGAGAGGATCCTCATAAACACTTGAAGTTCATCATTGTATGCTCAACCATGAAACCGGCCAACATTTCTGAAGAAGTGGTTCAAATGAAGGCATTTCCCTTCTCTTTATGTGATGCAGCCAAAGCATGGTTGTTCTCTCAACCAAAACCGATAGCTGGATGGGAAGAAAATTTCTGGAGAAGTTCTTTCTAGCATCAAGGACAACATCAGTTAGAAAGGAAATCAGTGGAATTAGGCAATCACAAGGAGAGAGCCTCCCGGAGTATTGGCAACGTTTTAACAAGTTGTGTGCAACCTGTCCTAATCATCAAATTAGTGAACAACTGCTACTACAATACTTTTATGTGGGATTGACAATGGCTGACAGGAATTTGCTTGATGCTGCTAGTGAAGGGGTGTTTGTGGATAAGACACCAGCTGCAGGCCGTTACTTGATTTCTAACATAGCTGAAAACAGCCAGTAGTAGTTCGGCATTAGGGGAAGTACCAGCAGGGCAGTTCATGAACTTGAAGTAAATGTTATTCAAGGACAAAATTGTTGACTGAAAATAATATGAAGATAGGCAACAAAATTTTGGAATTGATCACAGTGATGAGGAAGATAGCCTTGAATCAGTGGGTTAATGTTGTAGCTAAACATTGCGGATTATGTGCTGCAAGTGACCATTTCACGGACCAATGCCCACAGCTTCAAGATGTAGCCAATTTGGATGCACAACTAGTGGCTGGAATTTTTCAGAAGCAGCAGGGAATCAGCAGCAAGGCAACCCGAGATGGATCCCTAACCCAAACTACACTCCAGCAGATCCATCTCTACCACACGCACAGTATTTCCAGAATACCATAGCCGTACCTAAGCTTACACCTAATACTCAGCTTTTGAGAGCAATTCAAGACCCTACTAACCAACATCAACAATCCACAATGATATGTGGCACAACAACAAAACAACAGAATTGATCCCTCCATTGAAGTAACTATCCAGGATTTGAAGACTCAAATAGGGCAGCTAGCTTCAACTGTGAATGAACTGGTCCAGCAAAGATCAAGTGTTCCTCCAGCTCAACCATTGGTGAACCCAGAGTCTGGAACAAATTGAAGTTCAAAGTCCATTGTGTATATCATGAACTTAGGAAATTTTCTTTGTAATAAGTTGATTTGGATGTAAATTTCGGTGTGCTAAACATTTTTTTAGTTTTTTCCAGTTAATACACAGTAAAAAAGCATCCTTGTGAATATCACAAATAAGCTTCAGTCTAACATACATGAATAATTGATAAACTGCAAATGCTCACTGAATGGTGCAGATTTCATTGAAGGATGTGAGAAATTCATGCTGGAAGATCTAAATTATTTTTTTACTCAGCTGCAGAAAATTAGGTGGAAGAGTGAAGAAAACTCACTAATTAGGGATTAGGATCTCTTGTTCTTCTTACTGGTTTGGTTCGTTCCTGCTTTTGAACCGTTCACCGTCGCAGACAGTCGTCCTCGGTCGTCGTCGCCCGCCCTCGCCGTCGTCTGCGGCGGGTTGGGAGTAGAAGCTGCGCGAGGTTGGGTGGAGAAAGGGAGAGCACTCCCTGAACTGTTTGGCTTCCTGTAAATGATGGAATGGGTGGGATTTTAATTGAATTTAATTGCTCTCTATTACACTAATTTCATTTATGATGCACCAAAAAATATATTATATTATTTATAATATTTTTTTATTAACTTTTATAATTAATAAAATAAAATGACTTTGTAAAAAATAAAATGAAATAATTAACTCGCTAATTTATTATCCTGGATTAAGAACTTCATGAGCCACTTTTATTGGCCCAACCTAATCAATTTTATGTTATAATAATCACACAATTGTAGGAAGATACTTTAGATATCAGATAACTAAATAAAAAATAACATTATGATAATTTATTAATACTTCTATTCCACAATAATTAGTTTAATACCTCTTACATACGAATTCAGGAGAAAAAAATAGTTTATGTTATACAGTATCAACTAAAAAAATTGCGGTTTTTATTAAAATTTACAAGGATATAACCACCAATCTTGAATTATAAAGTTGAGTTGTTATTAAATTAAAATTATCTTAAGAGTATATTATGTCATGTCAGTTCTCCTGAAAAAATCAAACAATTATTTATTTATTTCTTCCAGGTTCTACTATTTCTTAATTTTTTATTTTATTTAAATTATAATTATTTATAAATTATATCACGATGGATATATTTTACATTTTAAGATAAGGTGAAATTTTAAGGTTTTCAATTTTAATCAACCTTATTTTACATCAATTATTATTATTTTTTAAATTGTCAAACTACTGTGACCTAATTTTAATTTTATCTGTATTTAATATAGGTAATAGTTATAATTTAATAATTTTGTACAATTTATTAAAATGTTAAATTATTCGCATTATTACACCGCAGATACTTTTATTTCATTTCACCCTTTCCATTCAAATAACAAAATTTGTAGTTTGAATACAATTATGCTATTTTTGAATTTGAGTATATATGTGAATATTTTACAACTTTAACTCTCAATATAATCATCAAGCTTCCTCACTAAATCAGAAAACATATTAGTTATTGCATTCAATAAATATATTTAGTTATCCATCAAGCTGATTGCTACCAAGAAAACATTCAAAGATCATGATAGATATATCATTCATTCAGTGTGAGCAAAAGAATTTTGTCAAGGATAGTTTCTAAAAAAATTAAGTACATTTTTTTGTTTTGTTTTATTTTAATATAAATCTATTTAATTTTATTCCACTCTTAAATAAATTGAAGTTATTATTATTAATTTATAACATCTATTTTAAAGTAAACAAATAATATTTGTCTTGATACATATGTTAATAGTGGATTCAAATTTTTAAGGTTTTGGAGTATTACTCGGTCGTTATCTGGTTATTCATTAATTTATTTATTTAAATTTACGCAAATTCATGTTCGTATTTTTTCATATTCATACTTTCAAAAAACACATCCTTACAACAAAAATAGAAGAAAAATCGTGAACTATAATTATGGTAGATAGAAATTAGCTATATTATAATAGGAGACTTTGTTGAATTTGTTAGAGTGACGCAAAAACTACATGTAACAGTTAAATGAGTGGAATTGTGTGAGACAAAAACAATGATTCAAACGAAAATCATGACCTCCAAAAAATGGTTGAAGTTGATTAAGATAGCAGTGGTTGTGACGATAGGAATGTATGCAATAATATCCTCATCCTCAACAACACCGACGTCACCATCTTCAACACTGGAACAGCTTCATGACATGAATGAAGGTGATGGATTTTATGATGCAGACGATTATGGTATTTGGAACCCTTCTCCAGGTAATTGGGGAATAGGCAAGGGTGCTCCCATTCCTCATCAACAACATAAACAGAAATCACCATGATGCAAGATGTATATAGCCATCGTTATCTTCGTACCATGTTTTTTTCAAAAATTGTACTGTTCATCATATAATATAGTGTTATCTGTATAATGTGACTGTGTAAGAGTAAATGTAAATTGAATTAGACAACGGGACAACATAATTGTGATGATTTTTTTTTTTTTCATTTAGAACTTATAGTTTAAGAGCTAACTATAACCTAAAAGAAAATGTAATTTCTTTCCCTCGAAAAAATGAATGTCGTGATTAGAATGATAAAAAATATAAATGTAATTTTAATAGAATTATAAAGAAACTATGTTTAAAATAAATACAAAAATGTAATTTTTTTAAGAAAATAGGCTCTAGTTACGGCGAGCAACATGGTTTCCCGCTAGTGCGAGAGGAAATAGCACTTTTCTATCATTCATTCGTCTGAGCCAGAAGCGATTCAGAAGTTTGAAAAAGTAAAGGAAATCGCAACAGTGAGGTTTACATTCTGATCTAAGAAAAACTGCATGTTTCTTTTTCTTGTGTTTGAAGTTGTAGGGAGATGATAGATTGCGATTATTGCATCCACATTTCAGTTCAATTCACGCCTTAGTTTCCATTGGTTTTAAATGATGGAAGAAAAAACTTCGATCTTGTCGCCTACTTGTAGACACACAACAGCTTCTCTGTTCGCTTTCGCACTTCACCACTCTCAGATTCGTCCAACAAAGACTACTTCTCCCGACTCTCAAACTCATGACCCGGATCTCTGGTTTAACCAGAACTCTCATTTACTCTGCCCAATTTTTAGGTATTCATAAATAAACATAACAAAATCATTGTTGTAATATACGGGTCTTGATTCTGTGTTGTAAGATGATAATTGGATATATAGCTTATTCTATCTGTCAGTTCTCTATTTGATTCTAAACTTATTAGGTTTTTCTTTATATATATAATCTTTAATTCTGTTTTGTTCTGTTACGAGTTTCTTTCTATACTTCTTGGAATTAAATTAAGAAGCCACTTATAAGAATTCAACTAATTAGAATCGAGGGAAATTATAGATTGTTGGCATTTATGTGTATGATAATTATGATGATTGATTTTTTAAATAATTAGTAAAGATCGTATTAGAAGTGTAAGTGATATCAGGATTAAACTCGTAATAACAATATGATGATAAAAATTGACAGGTTCCTCGAAGTGGATGAAGACTCCTGGCAGGGCATAAAGGAAACTGCCTGTTCCTCTTCTTTCAGACATCACCTTGGATCTGTATGTTGTTCATTCCCTTCATTTTCATTTTCTATATTGTGGATTAGAAATGTTTCATGGCTTACATATCGCTTCTTTTCTTTCTTGTTAAAATTAAAATATAACAACAAAATGATGGTTGCTTCATTCCAGTTGTTGACATTGCTGTCAGAGGAAGGTGGTGAATCAAAGAAAGAAGCTGAGTTGACCAAAGCTGTTGATGCCTCGGCTTTGAGCTTGAATGATACTTCTACTACCCATTCTCCAAGTGGACAGAAAACTGGGAGCCAGGATGATATGTGTGACAGTACGGAGAGCTCAGCTATGCTGTTTGAAAAGAAAAAAGTTTCTGGGACACTAGAAATCGCAACGTTTGAACAATCTTTGGAGGAGGCAACCCGTATTGGTTACCAGAGGAAAGTGACAGTTCTGTACACACTAGTTGCGGCTTGTGTGGCAGACACTGACAAGTCAAGGCAGGGCTACGATGCTCGTCACCGTGTGGCTCTGCGGTTGCTTTCTGTATGGCTTGGTGTCAAATGGATTGAAATGGTCTGTGTGCTTGGAACATTAGCGTGCATTTCAAACACCATATGGTATTATAATTTATATGTTACGTTTGTGACGTGTGAATCTTGTATGTTATGTTTGTGATGTGTGAATTTCACAAAACAAAGTTCTTTCTTTAATAATGTGATGTAGATGGTCTAATGTCTCAATGGTTTGCTGGTTTTCGGCAGCTCTGTATCTCTGAAAGTTTACCTTCTTCGTGATATTTTACAGGAAGCAATGGAGGCTATGGTTGCTTTTTCTATAATGAATTCAGCGAGTAAAGAAGGTGCTAAGGAAGAAGAATCTGTAGGTTCAGAAACTAGCCAGGATAAATGGAAGCGTGGAAGTATCATAGGAGCAGCTGCTATAACTGGAGGAGCCTTAATGGCTGTAACTGGTGGCATGTATCCGATACTGCATTTCTAACTCAAAGTAAGGTGAGATAATAGCAATATCTTAATCATTGAAATGCTTTGACAGGCTTGGCTGCCCCGGCAATTGCTCATGGATTGGGTGCTTTGGCTCCTGCGCTAGGCAGTCTTGTTCCTGCCATCGGAGCTAGTGGATTTGCAGCTGCCGCAACTGCTACAGGATCTGCTGCTGGATCTGTGGCTGTGGCTGCATCATTTGGAGGTGTAAAAAAATTAAATTTGGTTTATATACGTTGTGAAATCATTCAGCGTCAATTGAACAACTAAAATTATACGTCCAACCTAATTATTTGAGGCAAAAGGGACTTTTCCAGTTTTTCAATATATATGGATTAATGCTAAGTGACTTGCTTCTTTTGTAATCCAGCTGCTGGAGCTGGCCTTACTGGTAGTAAGATGGCAACAAGAATTGGAAGTCTAGAGGAATTTGAGTTAAAAAGTGTTGGAGGCTGTAATGAAGGCGTAAGTTCCAAAATGTCATTACATTATACTAATTACTTCTGACTGTTAGGAGTTTCAGGGTTTGGCTGGATCGGGAACACTTGGTAGGTTCACTAGGAGGCATTTTGTATTGTGCTTGACTTGATGAACCCAGGAGGATCTTATTGAAGTTAATTGTGAAATACCCTAATATGATTGTTGAAATTTGAAGGGAAACCTCTATTTTCAATTTTCAGCACCTAGCAGTTAGAATCTCCATTTCTGGGCAAGTATTTACGGAGAAAGATTTCGTAGAACCTTGGGAAGGTCTCAATGATAACATGGAGAGGTATGAAAAAATATTTTCTACGGCTAGAATTTTGTTGCTGCAACGCATAGAATAAATGTGCTCTTCTGTGGTCAAAAGCTGTTTTATCTTCGGATTCCTCTTTGTGGCTTTGTTTTTCTTGAGATACACCTTTAATACATTTTCTTTTTGTGTGGGCTGGGCCAAGAAGAAGTCAATTACTTCAAAATTTCTCACACACTATTTGATAATTTAGTCAAGTTTTTTCATCGGTTTCTATTTTTTTGTCCTAAAACTTAATTCCCAATCTTTAATGGGTTATTTTCATAAAAGCGCGTACGCTATAGGGAAGATTATGTAAATAGTCACAAGTCTTATTAGAACTTATGTGCTCCTCTTCAGTAAATAACTTTGTTCTAATGAATTAATAATAACCCTCTTCCTGAATTTACATTCTTAGTATTTCTAATATTTTATACTAACAACCTGTGCGTATAGGTACGTGCTCCAATACGAGTCTAAAAATTTGATTGCACTGAGCACAGCGGTCCGGGACTGGCTTACTTCACGTAGTTTCTCTGAATCCCCTGTATATGTTCGAGTAATGATTAAATAGATTTGACATCAAACTTAAGGTTTTGGTGATTATAATATTGTAGAGGTTACGATTCGGTTGATGAAAGATGGTGCCATGATGACAGTATTAAGCTCACTAGTTACAGCACTAGCATGGCCAACAACTTTACTTGCCACATTTGATATTATTGACAGCAAATGGGCAATTGCAGTGGACAGGTAAGTGCCTTTCTTGGTTGTAGTATCCATTTAAACACAGATGATGGGTTGCTTTGAATTTGAGGTGGCTTCCAGAGTACTCGTGATCTTTTAAGGATATAATATTTTTAGTATTGTTATGGACGTAATTAATGAGTCTTCACCTGCTGATTCTGATCCACTTCACCTCCTTTGATTTAGCCAACATGATCAATTAATTTAAACTAAAAAAAGCTATAAATTTCTTTTTAACACAGATGATGGGTTGGTTTGAATTTCAGGTTATAGGCTTCCAGAGTACTCTTGATCTTAAGAATATATTATTAGTATTGTTATAATCCATTTCACCTCCTTTGATTCAACCAACACGATCCATTAGTTTAAACTAAATAGAAACTATATGTTTGCAAAGATTGCATTGGGTTGTGGACATCAATGTTTCAGTTGCCACTATGTCAAATTTGTCTTCGTCGTGGCAAGTATAAACAATTTTAACTTCTGGTTTCTCTTGAACAGAAAGATGGTACTTAGTATCTTTTATGAACCATCTATTATGTCCATTTAATTTTTTTTACATTATATTTAGCCTGGTTTTCTCTTTATTGGAGCAGATCAGACAAGGCTGGTAAGGTGCTTTCTGAAGTGCTGTTAACAGGCTTGCAAGGAAACAGGTGACACCATCTAAATTGCAAAAGGTTGACAATAATGTTGCCTCATTGTATAATCCAATATATTTGGTAGCTTTCTATGTATGATCCAGGCCTGTGACACTAGTAGGTTTTTCATTGGGAGCCCGCGTTATTTTCAAATGTCTCCAATTTTTGGCTCACGCCGATGGAGACCATGGTAATCTGGAATCCGCCATGTGTTTGGAAATTTATATTGTTTGCTTTATAATTTCTTCATAACGTGTTGTCTTATGCAGCTGGAATAGTTGAAAAGGTTGTTTTGCTTGGAGCACCCATCTCAATTTCGGACGAAAGCTGGGAGAAGGCTAGACAGGTGCCTGGAATTTCTCAACAATTTTTCTTACTATTCTATCCATGAACTTTTATTATTTAGCATTTAATGATGGTGCCACCATGCAGGTGGTGGCCGGAAGGTTTGTGAATGCATACTCTTCCAATGACTGGACGTTAGGTGTAACTTTCCGTGCTAGGTATGTGCTATCCATAGGAGATATTTTAAGTCTCACTAGCAACTGTTGTATATTTGAGAAATTCTTGAGTCCACACCACACAAAATTTCATAACAATTCGAGAATAGAAAAGAGAATGTTAGTTAAGACATGTGATAGAGATAGATAAGGGAAAAATGAATTTTAAAAATTATTTTTACTGAAATTAGAACAAGAACAATAGTATATACTCTTATAACATGGGACAGCAATTCGTAAGACGCTCAGTCAGAATTTATCAAGTAACTGCTATTCCAATTGCACCACTGAGGTATACACAATTTTTTATTATTGTTAAAAACTTAATTTTGTGTAATATTTCATCGTGTACCGGAGAATTCTAAATACTGCTGCCAATTGCTCCATGTCAGTAGTTCCGTGTCTTGAGCTGAAAACAGACTTGGTGGAAATTAGATCGAAAATCTGAAATGAAAATTACTTTACACTTGTCTATTACATCAAAATTGGGAAAATAATTTATCACTCACTCTAACGCTACTTACCTTATCCGAGAGCTTGAAACCGGAAGGAAATACATGATTTCCGTCAATTTTGACGTGCTACAAATCATACTCGCCAAAGACCACAAGGTCGTAGATTTATTTCCAATCTTTTTTTAATGCACAGTTTACTCTCTAAAGGATTAGCTGGAATCCAACCTGTTAACGTTCATGGCATTGAGAATGTAAGCTATTTTCCATTTTATACTCAATGCAACAATTTTTTTGCAAGGATTTATTGCTTCAAGGTGCCATTTTTTCTTTTTGTTGCTTTGCAGGTTGATGTGACACATGTTATAGAAGGCCACTCTTCCTACCTTCAGATGACACTGAAAATACTGGAGGAGCTTCAATTGGACAATTGTTGTGCTGTTTTAAGCACGGGAGAAGTGAATCCAGAGGAAAAAAAGAGTGCCATGTGATGAGTATAATTTAAGTTTTAGTTATGAATTGTAATGTTACTATCATTTGAGGCTGCCATGTGAAGGGTAGTTAAGAATGACCCGTATTAATTCAATCGTCGTAGTGTTTTGTAAATGCCTCTAAATCATAATAAAAAGAGTTCTCGAGTTTTTTCTTTTTCCTTTTTCTCCATTCTATGAACTGTGTTAATGAGTGATACATGGGAGTTTTAACAACCTATAGTACTCCAACACCTTGAATTAGCTTCATTTTAATTATTCCCTTTTCTCTTTATTCTTCCACATTTATTTTCAACTGTTTTTCTTTTTCCGAGAGATTACCATCGGGATATTTTTTTCTTCTAGGCTTATGCTTTATCTATTCTAGACACATGCAATACGCTTACTTCTTTTTTGGCAGTTTTTGGAAACAGACTAGCTTCTAAGGAAGGCCACACCTAAACTATCAACTACCAAAATGTGGCTAGGACCTGGAAGAGTGTGTAATGAAGCTTTATATACAAGCTACAGAAAAACTTTTAATTGTAACTACAACCTTTGTTTAGAGGTTGGATAAGAACTTTTTTGTCAACCACCTTAGGATGATTTAAGATGTAACGTTGGATAAGAAAGTTTGTGCTTTTTTGTATGGTGCGGTGGAAAGAAAGATGGAAAATATGTTTCCCTTTCTATATTTTACATGAAAATTACATGGACAATAAGACATAAATAGCTTTGTTTAAATTATTAGTGGTAACTATTTGCTCACCAATTGACAAAAAAATGTGTAAATGGCTGCAGGTGGAGAGCACTGTCTGGCAGTGCATTATTGTCCATCGCGGGAAGTAAACAAAAGGAAACAGACAACAAAAGCTTACCATTACAGGTTTGATTTAAACACTGCCCAAGCTAATTAATCTAGTGTGAAAGGAGGATTGGTGTTGGAAGAAAACGGGAAACAGCTTGAGTTTAAAACAAACAAGCAATATACTGTTTACTCAACAGATTATTGGTTGCATCTTAATCTAAAATATCGTTGTTAGGTAGTGGAAGACTATCATGGCCTTTAATTAATTACTGATCTTCATGTGATGTGTAGACTTTTTTAAAAAAAAAAATTGAAACATTTAAATATATGTTAAGAAGAATTAATCAGTAATATTGATATACACGAAGATTTTGGAAAATAATTAGTTTTCCCGAACGTGATGTAGCTAAGCCAAATTACATTTGGTGCTCGAGACTTGAAATGGAATGGTCAAGATTTCTGTTCCATAACATTTTGAGTCTCAATGATCCCCAGTTTTCTTATTTAAAGCAAAGTAGGACCAAATGTGTATGATGTTCATTTCAATCTTATATTTACCATCATTTTATTTGTATTTATGATATACCTCAATGCTATAAGGTATCGATAATTTTTAGTTTGTATTGGTTTTCACGTGCATGGTGGGAGGCATGTATTTTGAATTACATATCTGGTGTGGATGGGTGAATACAGCAACCCAACTTTCCCATTAAGCTATGCTTTAACATTCTCTCTATGAAATCGTAGGCTTAAAGGCCAAGCAATTAGTCATAACTAAATAATATATACACACACATGATGATGCATAGATTTGATTAACGTTAAGGAATATTATAGCATTACATTTAATAATTGTTATATGAATTATTTTCAATTTATTAAACATTAATTTTTTCTTTACTGAATTTATTTTGAAACAAAAGCAGAGGTTATCCTAAATAGAATATGATGGTGGCAGTTCATTATTGGAAAGCAACAAGGCAAAGGGGGTCCAATTTGCAGCGTTAGTGGGAGAGGTTTGGGAACAAACGGGCTTCGCTGCTTTCGAGGTACTACAATACAACGTATATCACCAACTGGCTCTCAAGTGGGGACAAAGTGAGGACTAAGACATTTCTCTTAGTGGGGTCCCACAGTGTTGAGTTGTTCATCCAACATCCTAATAAAATTGTCACAACCATATGTCTATATATGTATAAGTCGTATTGTGCTTTATGTGTAGTACAAAATTTTGTTTTGTGTAGTTTGTGAAGTTGAAGATGGAGACCTCGAGAACGAGTTCTCGGGTCTTCTGTCTAATCCTTGCACTGTTGACGACAATCGTTGGGCTCAGATGTGACGATTTGAAAAATGGAAACGACTCTTCAAGTCATAGTCATAGTGAAGGCAACAATGCGACATTTGTAACCTTCCCTAGTCAAGGGATAAATGCAGAAGTGAAAGGAAAACACAACAGTTCCTACGACAGTAATGGTAAAGTTCACGTCAAGAACAGCTTGTATTATGGAGGAGGAGGAGGAGGAGGTGGTGGTGGTGGAGGAGGATGGGGATGGGGTGGTGGTGGGGGTGGAGGAGGGGGTGGTGGTGGTGGTGGTGGATGGGGAGGTGGAGGTGGTGGAGGAGGAGGTGGCGGCGGTTGGGGTGGTGGAGGAGGAGGAGGTGGTGGAGGTGGCGGGTGGAGATGTGGAGGGCATGGTAGAAGGAAGGGGCATGATTACAAAGCAAAGAAGAAAGAGGTGTATGAGGATGAAGAGTATAGGTTGGGAGAATATGCAGAATGCAAGGGAAGAACACGATGCTGGGGCATGAGGTTGGAATGCCCTCTTCATTGTGGAGGGCCTTGTTACTATGATTGTCACCATTTGTGTAAGGCTCATTGCCACCAACCCTAGCTACCCAACCCCTTTTCTCTTATCAGGTTACACATTTTTTTTCTCTTATCACTTATAAATATATACATTTTTTTTTCTTATTTTCTCTTCCTATTAATAAACATTCTTGTATGAATATTTTAACTTTTCTAAATAACTTTATTTGGAATGTGCCCATAAATATATATATAAGGATATTATTTAGCAAATTTCATTTTAATTTCTAAATTGTTTAATTATTTTAAAATAAAATAAAAGCCTCTGAAACTTCAAAAGTTGTTTACTTTATTTGTGTGAGGCTTTGGTTAACCTGAGTTTGGTTACTCACGTGTGATACTCATTTAAACCACTTGGCTTTACTCATTCCATGCGAATTGGTGTTGATCTTGTTGTCCCTTCACAAGGTTACAACCCATCATCTGCGGATAGTTCCTGAACTCACAAATCTCAAGGATTGACAGCGACATCAACATGATCTCTTTTGATGTTCTCCTTGGTGCCAAACATCTCCTTCACTGTCGCCGCATCCTCGTGACGTAAAACTATGTCAACAAACTCATAATAATACCCAACAGCGTGGCTAGTACACAATCCAGCATGAAAAAAAAAAAAAAGGTGATTAGAATAACCATCTATAGAAGAAACGTTTGCGATGAATTTCACCAAAGATCACCAGAGAATAAGTAATCATTTTCTCAAGTTTTAAGATTCTAATTTAAAAATTTAAAATAAATAAAAATTTACAAATAAAAGCAAATTTTAAAAATATTAACGTCATAAAATTAAAAAGATTATATTTATTTGTTTTTAAAGTTTAAGATCAAATTATATCAAAATTTGAAAAAAAAAATTATAATTTTATATTTAAATTATAAATATATTTAATTTCATGTACTTTTTAAATTGTTTGTGTTTCGTTTTCATTCTTTCACAAATATTAGGGTAATTTATTAGTAAGGAATTTTTTGAAGTTTTTGGTGAGTGACTAGGGTGAGGACATAGGTTTTTAAATTTAAAAAGCTTTAGGAAGAATACTTATAATATATGCAGTATGTACATATACAAAGTGAATCCTACAAAGATTGTTTGATGCTATTGGGTAAAGAATCCTATAATATTTGTCTTTTTTTTTTTTTTGTGATTATAGTTGGCATGCCCATCCACTATCCATAATTAATTAAGACAAAGTAAAGTCAGCAACCACGTTAGAATATTAGAGGCTTTTGGCATGGCACAACCATACCCGGAATGCGGAATCTTTACTTTTTTTTTTGTCTGAAAAAGAAAAACAAATAGTAATTAGGCTTTTTCTTTTTCAATAAAAAATGCATTTATTTACCAAACCCACTAACAAATACGACTTTTTTGTATTTTGGAGTCTTTTAGAAGTCGAATTTGTATAAATGGGTCTGTTAATTTTTTTTTGCGAAAATAGATCAAGTCGTCAAAGGGGAGGACGACATTGGAGGTGAAGTCCTCCCCTCCTGACCGATTTTTTTATTATTTTTTTCAAAAGTGATGTCATACTATACTATAACGTTTTTGCTTTTGAAAAAAGTGAAGTCGTCGTTATGCATAACGACTTCCCTTTTCCAATTTTTTGTTTTGTTTTTTTTTTGTTTTTGTTTTTATTTTCTTATTTTTTTTCTTCATAATATATGAATTTTGATTATTTTTTTAATTTAAATTTATTGGAAAAATAAACAATAAAAAAATTAATAGAATAAAAATTAACTTTAAATTAATATATTTTAGAAAAACAAATAACTTATAAATTTAAAAAACATTGATAACTTATAAATTAAAAAAAAAACAAATAACGAAAACTGAAAAAATAAAAAAAAATAATCAAAACT
>Ga0099822_1003537_pt1 | contig 20034 bp, 4 predicted proteins | sample CowpeawhiteBW_FD_76839 | JGI IMG/M metagenome (GOLD analysis project Ga0099822, IMG submission 76839) | Root nodule microbial communities of legume samples collected from California USA - Cow pea white BW | ecosystem: Host-associated > Plants > Roots > Nodule | place: USA: California | collected...
CTTTACGATAATGAACCAAATACAGAAAGAAGTTATAAAACAAATCAAAGTATAATTCCCTTTCTTTTAAAATTACACAAATATTTTAATAATAAGAATGTGAATTCACATAATTATTTTGATATATATATATATATATATATATATATATAGTTACAAAATATCTAAATCATATAAAAAAAGTTACATTGAAGTTATTATAGATAAGTTAAGAGATATAAAGATCATTTAATAAAAGAGAAACAAAATATCTATGTTTTCATTGATAGAACGTTAAATCCAAAATCCATTGTGTCATGAAATAACTTATTATTACTATCTTTTTCTAGTTGACTTTTATCTAAGCATTGACTTGTAATTTACCACCTCCAAAAATCTTCGATATAATTTTTATTTCGTCTTTTCTTTCCCTTCTAATAAAATAATGTTTCTTTTAGTTTTGTTCCGTTGATTCAAAATTTTCACAATATTTTAGAAACGAATTACTAATATAATTGGGTTTTATAATTAAATGACACAAACAATTGCTACGTGATTTTTTTTTTCTTTTATGGTTAATAAATGACAATGTGTCTAATTGAATTTTAGATGATAATAATGCGTTTTTTCAAAACAAATTTATCTTTAGTTTTCTGGTACGGAAGATTGATAACTTTATTTTGTAGATGTTATGTCATTAATTAAAATTTTGATTTTTTTTAAGCATTGTATGATCGTTTACTTATTAATTTGGAAGTTAAAAAAAGGAAGTGATTTTATGTTGTGTTCTATATATGGAAATAATTTGAATATCACTCTCATTTGTTCTTTTATTTATGTTGTTTTTCAAATTAAGGAGGTAATATACATGGTTAAGAATAAATTTAAGAAACATATAAGTAATATTGTCTCCAATTTCATCTGCTAGTTATAGCTTAAGGTAAATATTGATTGTGTAGCTAAGTGGTGTCCAAGTTTAGCTTCATGTGTTTGTATTTTTAAAGGAAGTTAGGGTGAATATTGGGTAGTTTCTCAGCTTTTTTAGGCATGTAGATTTCTATTTATACTGAGTTTGTGAGGGTCATTTCAACTTTGGAGCATGCTTTGAGAGGGCTTTCAGATACTTTGGTTGAAGAGTGATTCTACTTCAGTTTGTCATAGTTTCTTGAATCAACGAGTGGTTTCATAGAGTCTTAAAGAGAGATGACATTGATGCATGCATTTTTGTAAGCATACGTAGTTCAAAGTTTCCCATGTTTTCAAATCATTGTGCTAATAAGTTAGCTAATTTGATTTTATTCATAAAGAGGAGTATAAGTGATTTAATGTTTTACCTCCATGTATTTATTTATATATTTTTATAATAGGTATAGTTTGTCTATGTTTTGTTAAGTGTAATTTTTATCGTTGATTTAGTGTGGTCCCATGTGCTTTATAGTCTTTTATTTTTTTTCTTTTAATAATTTTTTTATATGATGACAAATAATTGATGAACTTTGGAGTGTCAACTTAGTTGAAATATCAAAATTCATAGTAATGCCTAACATGATTTTATTTAGAATAAAAGTTGTAACGGATGGAAGAAACTATAGTATAACTCACATCTTCCTTGTATGTTACCTTAGTATTTGGAGCCTAAGTATATGGACTTTTATGTGTAATATTTTTTTTTTAAGTTCAATGAAGATTACACATTAATTTGAGATGAGTGATAAATTAGTAATCATAATGTCCATTTTAGGCTTACTTGAGGGGATCGCTAATTAATAATGGAACATTTTTCTTTCTTGTATATATTGTTAGAAGTTTCACATCAACTAGAGATAAGATCATTTCATAGTATATAAATGAAGTGCAAACCTCATCTTACAAGTTAATTTTGTGGGATTGAGTTAGGCTTAAACTCCACTTATCATATACATATATCTTTGTTTGTAAGTTGGGACAATTTTTTTATCCCTATTTAATATATTTATCTTCTATGATAAAAAAAAATAAACGCATATCCTTTCATACCTTTAAACAATAGGTTTCGTACATAATTTAAAATTAGTTTAAAATCTTTAGTTTTTGATTATCAATTCAAAGTCCGATTAGTTTTGAATATCAATGAAGGTTTTCATTTGTCAAAAAAACATAATAAGTTTATATATTTCCATTTACAAACTATATTAGATTTTCACTTCACTCACAAATTAAACATAAATAACAATATTAAAGAACAAACTCTTAAAGCCTCAACCTTTTTATTTTATTTATAAGTTTTAAATTTATAGCATACTTGTTCCATGTACAATGGATTTTTTTTTATTTCATTATTATCAATACAAGCTTATATAGGGACATGACATTTTTAAACCTTTAAAAACCCTAAAGAATAGAAAAGTGACGGTATTTAGTGAGTCAAAAAAAAGATGAAGGAAAGAACATAACTTTAACATATCATGTAGGAGAAGGTTCCATATTAAATTTAATTTATTTTGTCTTGTCCCACTAAAACAGTTGTGTGATTGTTGTTGATTTAGCCTTCATTTTAAGTCTTCTTAGTAATTATAGTATTATATTTTCTAAAGATGGAGAATAATAAATTATGACTCGTTGAGAAGGTTAACACAAAAGTTAATTTCAAATTGTTAGTAATCACCATTCCTTCACCATAATCATCATAATTGTTAGTAACAAGTCAAATGATTTACATAAAAAAAATCCTGAAAAGTAAAGATATAGGTAAATAATGATGTTTTTTTGTGCATTAATTTAATGACATTTGGTGAGTGAATAAAAACTATAAAACACAATAATTATAACACTTTATATACGTATTCTAATTTCAAAATGTCTGTAAGTTTTATTTTCATGCCTTATACTATTTTTTTTTTAATCATTTTGATTTGGTCAAGTTGTAATCATAATCTTATATTATATGTCTTTCTTTCCTCCAATTTTGATTATTTACAATGAGTCCATAAAAGTTCACCTTTATAATTTACAAACAAATAATACAATATACAAATTTATTTTTCCTATTCTACAGAGATTTTTTTCTTCTCCAACATATTTTTTTCAACAGTAATGTTCAAAGCACGGTATAAGTATTAAAATAGGCATATCTTCCAAAAGAAATATTTACAAATTTTTGATTCATCACATTATTAAATACTACTCTCTTGATTAAACCTAAAAGTAGTAAATATGTTTGTTACAATAAATAATAATAACAAAATTACTCGATCCACCAAAAATTAAATGTACAAATCTATACATCTTATTTTTATTAGATTTTGTCCAAATGTTTATGAAGTGGAGTATAAATTTTTTTTCTTGGCCCTCTGCTTAAAAGTTTGTTCTTATACATTTAATAATTTCATATTATTTAAAAGACGAAATTAAAGATAATTTAAATATATTTTTCATCTTCAATCTTTTGAGACGTCATTTTTCAATATAATTTAGATAAAATTTCAATTTCAACAAATTTAAGTTTGAAATATTATTGTTATTAATTATCAAGTCTAAAATGTCTATACAATTTACAGAAATTATACTTGAAATTATTTGAAAAGAAAAATAACATATTAATGACTTTCTTTTAATAATAGAATAATATATATATATATATATATATATATATATATATATATATATATATATCAATTCTTTAAGTTTAAAACAAAATTATTAAAATCTTAATACAATTATCAAAGTTCTAAATTTTAGAAAGGAAAATTTTAAATGTTAAAATTTTGAATTTTCAGTTTAACTACAAATTTTTGGCCTAACTGTGGTAATATATTTTTCATCGGAAGTTCCACACCATTTCAAGAAAATTGTAAAATTTGTCCTCTGTCAATTATCCGAGAAATCAAAGAACGGGGTTTTGAGAGAACTTTCTATTACAATATCATCCTACATAATTTAAATTTAATTGTCCGTGATCTTCACTCTCTATTATTCAAAAGATTTATTAACATAATTTTAAAACATTTAAGAGGTAATTTATAATTTTCAAACGAAAGGAAAAGTGATGTGGCAAAATTCCGTGGACCGGACTCCGTTGTTATTCTCAAATCACGGACGTTAGAAATGTGGCGAGACACACGGCAAACTCGTGTTCTTTTAACTATTATATATATATATTTATATATATATATATAATATTATAATTATCCGAGAAATCAAAGAACATACTTAAATAATTAACATTTTTAAATTAGTTTTTAATTGGCGATTATAGTAAAATACTTTAATACGTGAATATTATAATAATTTAGTTTTATCTAATTAGAATTCGTTCTGATATCTCTCTAATAGTGGAAGTCGAGGTCTATTTAAAATATATTTCTCTTATTCAATCTTACCATACCCTTATTAATAATAAAACTATAACGGTAAATCTAAATTTTAAAATAAACCATACCTTATACGTGGATTGAATGATTAAAAGGAGGTTTAAAAGATAAATTATAATTTTTTTTCAGGTACATTTAATAAGTTTTACAGTATTTAAGAGTCGAAGTAAAATATAATTTAAATATTATTTTTTTCTTTTACTTTTGATTAAAGTGTATTGTAAAGACAAAATTTTGATGAAACTTTATGTTACAAAACGAACAATATCTTTTAAATTAATTATTATTTCTAGTGATATTACTGTATCAACTTGGATCAGATTATAACATTTTTCTAATATTAACACATATTTTTGAGAGTCGACATCAAAAACAATTTAAAATATATTTTTCTCTTAAGACGTACATTTATCTAAGTTAATACGAGTAGGGATAAATCATTTTCTAAAAAATCATTTTTATTGTAAATAAATTATAAGACATAAACATGTTGATTTGGTTGGCATTAGATCCACCCAACTATTGAAACATTGTGAACAAAAGCTGTAATTAGATAAAAGATTATTAATAAACGACAAACTAAATTTTATTTAATATAATTATTGAGACAGTTGATAAATATTTCACATAAATATCCTGTTGAAAAAAAAAAGAAAAAAGTGCCACAAAATACAAAGCAGTTGGGGGGGCCAGTGAGCGGGTTAGGCAGCGATAAGGGCAAGGGGTCCTACGCCATGGACCCCACGTGCCAACCCTTCTCCTACGCATGACATTAAAATATTATTAAATAATTTTCTTAAAAGAAAATTGGATGGAAGGTTGTTTGGACAGTTGTGGGAGAAAGTGGGGCCCACTGGTACTGTACACGCGTCAACCCGATAGACCCCTGCGCCCTCAGGAAGATTCGTGTCCTTTTAAATTTTTCTCCGAGGTGGGACCCACCGTGGGATCCTTTGAGTTCGTGTGAAGCGTGTATAGCGAAAGAAGGGTCCCACGTGCGACGCAGAAGTCAATAAAGTAACCAATCCCAAGAGAGATGGCTCTGTGGGTAACTTCTTTTTCTTTTCTCATTTATTTTTAAAACAAAAATAAATTATGAGTATGAAATAAATGTTCATAAATCAACGAGTATAATATTTCAAACATCTTTAATGCCTGTAGACAGAGTAAATTATTATTCAAAGTATTATTCGCTTTAAACTTTTTTATTTTTAAAAATATTTTACTATATTACAAGAAAAGGTGTACATAAATAATTTTTTTTAATATTACGTACTAAAACAAACTTCTAATTAAATATTAAATAATAAATATACTTTTATTTCCAATTTTTTTAATTTTTCAAAATGCTAAAATAGCATTATTTTATTATCAAATTTGAAGTACTACTATTAATATTAAAGTCTCTTATCTCTCTGTTATAATTTTAATCGTTAAAATTTATTTGAATAAATTTCATTTGTATATATATCATTTAAGATTTTAGGCTTACAAAAAGATAACGTTATGGAAGAATAAAATTTCACGAATTTTTTTTTTTTTTATGTTTCTCTTGAAATAAATAAATGAATAAATGCGGGTATATCCATAAACTTGTCCGTGTCGGTTTCCATTATTAAACACGTGTCTCTGACTAACTGCCCCCTCTTTTCTTTTTGTCTTTTACTCTTTTCTTTTTCTTCAATGTGGTAAGTGTTAGGATCTAATATTGTTATTCTATTACGAAAATCGATATGCTGAATTAGTAATACATATTTTATAATTAATTGAAATTTATTTAAAATATAAAACTAAAAAGCCATTAAAGAGAGGTAAAACTCGTTAACTTTTATGATTTTCAATAGATTTTGACTACAAAACAATATATTTAAATGAGTGTGTTAAACAACTATATTGCTAACATTTTTCACATTGAAATTTTCCATAAAATAGTATTGAGTGTAATAGAGTGAATTAACTTGGAGATAATATAAGGAATACATATTTAACATCACAACATTTATATTGATTTCTTCCCTAATTCAAGTTGTTACTCGCTTTCGAACATTTTTTTTACTAATACAAACTCTTTTTGTGTTTTGAAAGTTTTTTTAATGTATTTTTATTGTTATCATTTTTTTATTGTACCTCACATTCGTCTTATATATTGATAAAATTTTATGTTAACTTTTTTATAATATACTTACAGATTATGTCTTTTATCTATAAACAATAATATTTTAACCCATTTTTTTTATTTACTTTTAATTTACCATTTTAATAACCATTAAATCATTACATCACATCACTTGAAAGAATCAAAATAAATGATCTAATGGTAATTGAAGGAATGGGTTAAAAGTGAGTCAAAAAAAGTGGGTTAAACTATCTTTATCCTTTATCTATTGACTTTTTCTTACTTTTTAATTCTCTTACATTAGAAAATATTAATCTCATAAAAGATTATCAAAAAAAAAAACATTCAACTAACTTATTACCTTGTTTTTTTCAATTACAAATGTGTTCATATATCTAAACTGTTGATTCATGTTGTTTTCTATATTTATTTTTGATCCAATTGAGTTCTTATTTTGTAAAAAGACTCAATATAATATCTTCCGTTAAATTGGTGTTAATATCTTTTGAAAGTTTCACAAGTTCAAGTCTAGGTTTACTACGTGTTAAAATATGAGTCATTGTCTACTTTAAAATCTCTTTGATTTTGACATATTGCAGACTCATATTTTTACACATGACACTTCTAAATGGTGTTGACACCAATTCAACATAAGAGGTCACGTTGAGTTTCTTTTTTTAAATAATAACTCAAATAAGTCTTTTTTTAAAGATAAGAACTTAATTCAGTAAAAAAATATAAAGACTAGAGTTCGTATAGGTAAAAATGTCACTTGTTATTTTTGGTAGCTCTAAAATTGTTTATAAATCAAATTTGTCCATTCTTATAATGTGAGAAAGTGTTGGATACAATGCCATTGAAGTTAAACTTTGTATTTAAAATTCTATGTGTTATGAGAATTTCAGTTTTTAAATAATTTTCATATCTCTTAGGGATTGTGCATGATTTACATCATATACTTATGAAATCATTTATATAAATGTTGAGTGGGGCTGCCTGCATGATATTTTGACAAAATCTCTAAAGCACTCATGAATAATAAACATGTGCATGACCTTAGTAATAATAACAAGAATTATAGGGATGCATTGTGATTAATAAATTGCTAACATATACACTTTTGAGAGTGTGGAACTTGTGTTCGTGTGGAAGAAATATTTCCTTCCTATAAATAGATGTCTTTCCTCTCTTCTAAAGTCATTCTCCTATTTTCTCTTATATTTTTTATTCTATGGTCTTACAAACTTGTTTACTAGTTTTGAGTTCATTTGTATTATCCAAAATTTGTTGTTGTATCTTAAAGGGTCTGTACAACACATTGCAAGTAAGTTCTTAATATTGTAATAAAACAAGATGAGAGCATAATTTTATAAACATCAAGAAAAATGTAACTCAAACTCTTTACAAACGAGCAAGTTACTTATTAGTTTCACTAACATTAAAATTGATTTTAAATCAAATTTGTCCATTGTTATGATGTGTGAAAGTGTTAGATACAACATAACTAAGAGATATAAAATTCTGTGATATAAAAGTCATAATTTCTAACACTTTATAGTTAACATTCTATATGATATAAAAATTTTAGTTTCTAACAAAGTTTTTAATAATTTTCATATATTCCTTACGTGTAATGTTTAATTGTATGGTTTGCAACATAATTTGTGAGTCCTCCAATTGCAAATAATTTTCTATTGATTTTCAAAACGTGAGGTGGAGATTATGATTTTCGGTTACTTATTATAGCTTATTACTTGCTTGGTTCAAAAGTGCCCTATAAATTCTTCATTTATATATAAAAAAAGATATTGTGAAGGCAATTAATGAAGATTTCAAAGTAGGTATATTAAATAATGTAGTTATTACAATATTAAATCCATAATTCGGTTGTTGAAACTTGTAATTGTGTCAACAGACATATGATTATAGGTTGTAATTGGAGAATTAAGTTAGGTTTGCACTGCAACAGTTGTTGAGAGATTCCATTTCCATTATCCTTCTTCTGTTCTGTTGCTACCAAACACTGGGCCTGTCACAAGGTGGAAATAGTTATTGTCATTTTTGGGCACCTTCATGTTGTTTTTTATGTCATATTTTTTTATAAACATAATCCACTAGCAAGTAAAATCTGGCCATGGATTATTCACGTCAAGATCCAATTTATTAACTATCAGTGTGGCATTGAACAGTATTACAGAAATATTTAAAATTAATATATATTTTTTTAGTTTAAAAATGAAATAATGTAAAAATTAAAATAATAAACTTAGCCTGTAGAAGTCAAGAGTAATTATAATGTATAATGTAAAAGTTTAACAATTAATACATGTAATTGAAACTACAATTATCAAAATGGGTTGAAACTCGTGAGTCAACTTGGCCAGCCATGGGTTCGGATTGGTTGGGTTGAAATTTTTTTACAAATTTCAATACGGATTGATTTTTGATCCGGCTCACCTAGAACCCGGCTCACCCGGATTGAACTCATGGGGAGTCGGCTTGGTTCACCAACTCGCAAATAAAAGGTCACACAAATGTTTTTTGTTAAGTTGGACTTTGCATTTAGGTCTGGTTAGGTTATTTTTTTAGTCAACACAAAGATAATTCGTAGTTTTTTTTTTATTTTTGTTTGCATTTGGATTGTATAAAAATTTATTTACATTTTAATTAAAATTATAATTTAGTTTTGACTGAACAAAATAAAAAAAATATCTTTTTTTAATTAAGTGAACCCAAGAGTCAACTCGTTTAATCCACCAACTCGTGATGGGCCGAACCGGGTTTAAATTTGTTTGACTCGTTAATAAGTGAACCAAGTTAAATTAACTCACTAAATGATCAATTTATGGTGGGTCAAGCTGAACCGGTCGATAAACTTATTTGACAATTGTAATTAAAACACAAAAATAACTTTTTATTTATTTTCTACCAACTGTTCTCGAGTTAGGCTCCAGACCCTAGGCCAGTTTGGCAATTTCTAATTGACATCTCTCTTTTTTTTTCGGTATCTTTATTTTTCTCTCTTTTTTTCTTTTCTTTTCTTTCTTTTCTTGGTGAGATAATAAGATAAGGACATGTGTTTTCTAGGGTTAACAGTTAATGCTGACATTTTTCATGGAACCCCACCACCCCATCATATAACCTATTTCTTTTGATCTTTTAGAAAGTTGAACTTCACTAACAAAAGTTATCACCACCACCAAGAGGGAAAAAAAAAACATAGAGAGAGAGACAAAGAGAGAAGGAGTTGCCTAACTATTCCAACTCCAAACTACTTTATGCTACAATGTTTGTTAATTTCCACATTCTCCAAATTTTTAATTCTTGCTAAAGACAAAGACAATTAGTGTCAAACATTGCTAATTTATAAAAGGGTTAGATGGTGACAACATTGAAGATGTTATGAACTAGGTAATGGGAGAGTATATTATAATGTAAAGATAGACAACACTATAACATCAATTAATATTTTAAGTGTATCGTAAAATCATATTACAATTGAAGATCAAAATTAGGGTTTCATGAAAGATACTTGAGTAGTTTGCTTTATGTCATTGGATTATGGTAAACATATCTCCAAGCATGATGAAACCAATAAACAAAAAGGCTTTTAACGGGTTTCATGTTGGTGAATTTTGGTGGAGAATTGACTAAAATCCCAATATTAAAATTGAACACTTGCTGTTTTTTTATTTATTTATGTGTTTTATTTTATACATGGATTTGCAGCATCTTTCATATGTGTATAATAAACTAAGGTTTTGTGGAATAGTGCCTCAGAAAGTATAGACAAATCCATGTCCAGCTTAAATAATATATTTATAATCATTTCTTTCTATTTCCTAGCTACTTCACTATCACGATCATGTAAATTCCCATTTCTTTTTCATTTGAAGGAAGCAAATCATTTTAGGAAGATATATTTTTTGTACCAACTCAAGATTGCTTATTAGACCTTACATTGTTAACCAATGAAAACTCTTGGGTATTTCTTCACATAGGTATAATCCACGTAATTGCATAAATTTGAAAAATAAAATAATTTAAAAAGAATTATATTTATACACGAAAAAAAGGTCTTTTCTGTAATTCTTGTCATGCAATTAACTTTTCAAATTTCGATAAAGTTTGATTTTTAAATTTTAAAAATGAATGAATGTAACCTTTCTAATCTAATTACGTCAAATTTTGTGCATGTGTCAAATGATATTTTAGGTCAACAATTAAGTAATTTACACCATTTGATACACGTTACAACTCAAATATAAATTTAGAATATCATTTAATACATAAAAAGTAATAATAACATCGATTTTTATTTATTTATTTTTAAAGTTTGAGAACTAAAATATATTAAAGTTTAGAATATGAACAAATTCTAATTGAGTCCAAATTTAGAGACTAAAAATACATTTAAACATGTATATGAACTCTTTAGAAAAAAATTAGTTTCTCCTTCTAACTCTATTGCAAGCTAATGTTTTTTGGATAAACATTGCTTAGCAATATCTTGGTGATTGATAGATTAATTTTTTAAAGTGATGCACAACTAAAGAAAATGCATTAAGTATAGAGGGTTTGGTACAAAAGCAATATAAATGGGCAATTGTATGTATGTGATGGAGAATGAGCAAAAAACATAGAGAATTGTATGGTTGGGCCATGAATCAAGTTGCTAAATTTTGAAACAATAATTGAGAAGGGAAATGGGCCCTCTATTACTCCTATCATTGTTTGTGTTTTTGTTGTTCAATGATGAGATTCCCACATACATGTTAGGGCAATGGTATCCTACATACTTCACACTATATCTTTCCAGAAACCCATAACAAAATCATTTCTCACTTTCACCTTTTTCTCAAAAGCATAAAGGGTATGAATGAGTATATTTGAATAAGCTCATTACTTGGTTTGAAAATACAATAGATTGAAATAATATTTTTTAAGAACTTAAATTAACTAACATACTAACTAAAAAATGGTTAAATATGTTTTTTGTCCTTCAAGTTTCAGTGAAATTTGAAATTAGTCCCTCTTCAAAAAATTTGACCAATTTAGTCTTTCATCTTTAAAAATGCGTAAATTTAGTTCTTTTAACCAAAATTTATTAAGTTTATCTGGCGTTTCAAGCGCATTTCATGATAGTATTTGAATTGTTTATATCATTTGACACATTTTCGCTTCAATATTAACTCAAATATTATCATAAAATGGGTTTCAAAAGTCAAATAAACTTAACAAAATTTGGTAAGAATGACTAAATCCATGTATTTCTAAAAATGAAGGACTAAATTGGTATAAAGTTTTGAAGAATGACTAATTCCAAAATTCACTAATACATGAGGGACCAAAAACATATTTAATCCTTAAAAAAACAAAAACTTAAATAAATTATACAAGAGAATTTATATTGATTAATCCAATTATGATTTATCCAAAAAAAAAAAAACTAATTATATTTTCTATTTTTCTTGAAAAAACTCGATTTTAAAGACTACATATACCAACTAACTAGTCATACATAATCAATATCCAACGATAATAAATTAATTATATGTTTTCATTGATTATTATATAAGAGTTTCATGAAAATCATATTACCAAAAGTGTGTTTTCTAATATTACAAAATAAATCTTATTGGATTGAAACTATTGATAAAGAGTTAAGAATTATGACCTAAAACCAATATACTATATACAGTTCTTATTTTCCATAAGACACCGACAGAAATAGTCACGAAAAAGCCAAATATAACGAGAAAAAAATCGTTAATGGATGACACGACTAATAGGAATTGTGTTTTAATTAATTATCGTTGAAATATATTGTATTGGCAAAACAAAAATCAAACTACAAAATACTCTTAAATTGACAAACTAGTCACTGATATTATTTATTTTCATTAGTCATTATTAAATTTGAAAATCCAATAATTACTTTATGAAAATTAACAAATTGGCTATCAATGTTATTTATTTATATTAATCGCAAATTTTGAAAGTCGTATAATTATTCTGTTTAAATTTAATTATATGATTATTTTAAATTGAACAGATTTAAAATATGTATAGTTAAATTTAATAGAATAATTATTTGATTTTTAAAATTTAATTATGAATAACATAAATAAATAACATTAATAATCAATTTATCAAATTTAATCATTTCAGAGGATTTTATGCTTTAATTATTTTGTCAACATAGATTTTAATAATAATTAATTATAGCTAAAGTCAAGTCAACTGTGTCCATTAACATTTTTTCTTTCACAATGAAATCACATCGTACAGACGTGACTTATTTACCTTTATAAATTTTTCAAAAAACATTTTTTATTTTGAAATTGCACTACATTGATAAATTATCAATATATTCAATGTCATTGTCAAGTGTTACACACATCAATTAACTACTCAGACATGGCACTTTTAGTAAACAATTTAATTATTATGGGTTACAAAATATTAAAAGACAAATAAAATTTGTTTAGATTTGAAAAAAAAAATACATATATATATATATATATATATATTAAATTACTTAAATCTTTTTCACAAAATTTATCTTATCACTTTCAGTTCTTCATGTTGTCATCGTTGATTTGCGTGATATTGGGCTGACAAACCCATACTTAAAGCCCACCTTACTGGACCTTACGCAAAGCGCAAGTTGGCACGTGTTGCTGATCTCAATGTTTTCCACCACTACACACGTGTACAAGTTCCAAAAAATGAAAGCATCATATTGCAACAGCGCGTTGCCACGATTCGTTTCATGTTTTAACTCAGCGTCTTCAACGCCATTTCCACCATCATATTCCTTAACGGCGAAGCTATCGCCGAAGGGCACAATCGTCATTGCACCCTCATCTGTTTCTTCAGTTTCTCAGTATTAAGGATAAGAATCGAAGCCTCCCCCCTTCTGCTCGGAAAGGGAACAACGGTAACGGTCATGGGGCTTCTGTCGAACAGGTACGCTTAATTTCGATTTCTACTACGTTGCTTCAATTGGGTGCTTTTAAGGTTTCTTTTTTATTCCGCCTCTGTTGTTGCCTGAAAAGAAAACAAAATCGGAAAATTTGTTGAATTGAAATTTGAAACTGTGGATGCAGAGTAACTAGAGAGAGCCTGAAACCAGGGGATCATATCTACTCTTGGAGGACTGCGTACATTTATGCTCATCACGGTTCTCCCTCTTCACTTTTCTGTTTTGTTGTTTTGTTCAATGGAAAATTAAGAAGATTTTCGAAGTTTTTCATGATTTAGATTGCTTTAGGCTTATACGTAAGGAGATTCGTGGAGTAAAATATGTTATAATTATTATTTTTGCTGATTTAGGCATATAGTGAAGTTTTTGATGAGACCATTGACATGAAAGGGGGTTTTCACCTTCAGCTGTGTGGATTTTAAACTTTGAAAAATAATGGAAATTGTCTTTGCCCTATATTGGTACTTCCCTTTTTTTTCACCTAGAATGTAGGAAATAGAACAGTAGCGGAACAGAAAGATAACTCAATTGGTGCTGTATTAGAGAGAACTCCATCTTCACTATATGATTATTTTTGTCTGTACTTGTCCATGGGATTAAATATTCGACAAAACTATTCATTTTACTGTCACGGTCACGGACATTGAAAACTATATGATGAAAGAGTAAGGTGAAGAAGATTGTAGCATTAGATAGAACTGATGTTAATGATGGAGATACAATTTTGAAGGTATATGGGTGTTGGACAATGCTCTTACATTAAATACCATTCTATCATTAACAATCAGTGCATAAACCTTAAGTTTAGTGAAAGAATTGGGAGCCATGTAGCCAATGCAATCCTACTTGCAATGGTGTTATTATAATTTATATGATAGTTCTGTCTTACACCGGTGTTCTAAATATCTGTTTGATGATTTATGTATGGTGTATGGTTGGACAATCCACCTATAACTCTTACACTTTCCCTCCTCCTTTCCATTGTGCTATTGTGAGAGTCGCACTAATCATCAAACTAATTCACATACACAACAAAGAAATACTAAGATTGAGTTATCTTTCATTTAAAAATCAAAGTGTGTGTGATGATGACGGATTCTCTTGTTGTGTGTCTGAATTAATGGCAGGCATTTATGTGGGTGATGACAAAGTCATTCACTTCACCAGGCGTGGGCAAGAAGTAGGTACTGGTACTGCACTAGATCTTCTCCTCGTTAGTTCAGGACCAGCCAGGCCTAGAGAAAGTTGTCCAACATGTACAGCACCCCAAGAGGAACACGGTGTTGTCTCCTCCTGCCTGAACTGCTTCCTGGCCGGCGGCGTCCTGTATCGGTTTGAGTACGCCGTCTCCCCTGCCCTCTTCCTCGCAAAAGCTCGCGGCGGAACGTGTACTCTTGCAGTCTCCGACGAAGATGATGTCGTCGTCCACCGGGCAAAACATCTGCTTGAAAATGGCTTTGGATGCTATAATGTTTTCAAAAACAACTGTGAAGACTTTGCTATCTATTGCAAAACTGAACTCCTTGTTGCTGAGCAAGGAAGAATTGGACAAAGTGGCCAAGCCATTTCCATCATAGGGGGTCCTCTTGCTGCTGTTCTATCCTCGCCTCTACGAATGGTTACTACCAACGTATATGGAATGGCAGTGACTGCTGTTGGAGTGTACTGTGCCAGTAGGTATGCTACGGACATTGGAATGAGGGGTGATGTGGTGAAGGTGCCTGTTGAAGAGTTAACAAGAAGATTGGCCACTGGCTTTCTGCAGGTGGTTGAATCCCAAATGCCAATGAACCTTGCTCATCAATCTCCTCAACTTGTCACTCAGTGATCAAGCATTGTCTGTGTTCAAATATTTGGCTAAGATAAAAAACTTAATTAAATGGTATTATGGATTTGGACACATTATTTTGCTGGTTTAACTTGTCTTTTGTGTCTCAAATATATATAATTAGGACATATATGGTGATGGGAGGCAATATATATGAATATAGCTCATCTTAAATTTCAGTACCACTTCAAAAATTATGCATAACAAAAAAAATGGTACTCTATAAAATGCAACTTTGGAAATAAGTTTTATATATTATTTGTAGTTAGTCTAACAAATTCAGTTACCGATTTAAAATAAGTTTTAAAGGCGAAGAATTTACTTTTAACTTGAATTTAATTAAAAAAATGTCACAAGATTGACTTGAAAATTAAATAAAATAAAACAATGTGATGCAAAAAAAACACTTTTATTCGCTTCTAATTTAAACAGATTTTATAATTTTTAATCTCTAATTATTTTCTTTTGAACTGAAATAAGATCAAGTCCAAATTAATTTTATGTTAATATTGGTGGTAGTGGTTGAACTGGTTCGTTGGTAGGACATAATATTTCAACCATAACATACAAAATGTACTATACAAATTTGTGACTTCTTTTTCTATCTCTTGAACAATGATAGGTTAACCTTAAACATCATGCGCTAGATTAGATCTTTTTGCATGCGGCTATTCAAACAAATGAATTACAGAAACCTCCTGCTAGTAGTCCACTCAGAAAACAAAAATACTTCACAATTTTCTCAGATTACTTTCAAGATTGGGGTTGGCGACCAAAAAAATTATTGGAGAGGGTGTTGACCACTGCCTTTGAAATCTAGTTGGAACACTGTTCCCTGCTATGGCCTTACACAAGCAACACAGCATTTATACAACCATCATTTTCTGGGTTATTTGTGACCTGAGCATATTTACCTGCATCCGGGCAAACAAGATTTCAGCACATTGATTTCAGTTAAAATTTCAGTCAATGATTGACAAATAATCTTACCCCACACAACTTTCCCAGCAGGAGTGACAAGACCAAGTTCACTGACATTCACCTGAAATTGCAATGTGCAAAGAAATAAGCAACAAATTTTGGTCATGCTTCATATTACAGTTATATTATATATCAGGAAAAAAAAGAAGGAAGTTAGGAACATCTCAAATGCTTATATAATTGTGAGTATGAAAAATATAAATACCTCAATTATAGTTCCCTTGGTCATGACGCCAAGAGAGGTGTACATAGGGCCATTGGGGTTCTTCTTGACTCCAATTATTTCTAGATTGAACGTGCATTTAAGCTCTGGATGCGTCACATGAGCTTTAGTGAACCGCAGTCCTGTAGGACGAATGAATCGTTCGTACTTTGGAGGCTTTCTGGTAAAACCAGGTCCAACAAACGTAGCTTTTGTAACCATCCTCTTCCATTGCTTGGCTGAAAAATGGAGAGCCACAAACTATCAAGTGTTTTTCTAGGAATGATATGTGTACGTTTTGTCTAATACTGCTGAAGTGCTTACAGTGAACAACGAGTAAGGCACATTCACAAACAACAAGAATTCCAGATTATTCAATAATACAAGTAGACTAGCATGATTTAAGAGTTAGTGTTTTGACTTATTAGACTTAGCAACCAACAACACAAACATCCCAACCTACTCAAGCAAAGATATAGGGATTGTTTGTCTGTGTCCATAATCAACCAAGGAAGGAAAGCCAACAAGAAATAATTGCAAATAAGCATGACTTGCGTTAAGATGCCGAATGGATAATCATGCAATGTAATGTAACTAGTACTTGAAATTGAAAAGTGAAGTCAACAATTAACTTTGGCCAGCTAAATACTTGACTGAATAACCAAGGAAAGTGTAATGTAAATACTCAGTTACTTACTCTTTCTTTTTCCAGTCCGGACTACTTTGAACATCTCATCTTCAGCCACGGGACGTACCTGAAGAAATGAGAAATAATACATTTGTTTAATTACCACCCAAGAACGCCCTTTCTATCCACAGAAAATCAAAGAAGTATCAATGGCAATTCACCTTAGGTAGAGGAACATCCCATTTGCCAGCCTTCTCTTTCCTTTTTTGCTTAATGGTGTTGCTAAGAACCTAAAAATAGAAATCCATAAGATTACTTGCAAAACTTACAAAGCAAAACACAAAACAATCTTTTCAAGACATGAACATGCCTTTGCCCTGGTCGTGTTATCACGATCCAGAAGATACGCAGGGACAGCTCCATCCTGGACATTATCATCAGTCTTGCGCCTAGATTTTGACTCTTCATGCATAGCCAAACTGTTGACACAGAACAATTATGTAACTAGAAATGTATCTCATTAATCTCACACTCCAGAGACAAATCCAGAGATGAAAAAATACTATCCTAATCCAATTATTTGACATCAACTAATAACTAGTATTGATCAACTCCATTTAAGAACAATCAAGATATAAGAAATCAACCACAAGTAACTCTGGCATCAAAACTAATACAAAATACCAATAATGAAAATATCACCCCGATCACGAACACCCCTAAAGATAAAGACCATAAAAGCTAACACAGAACATATAAGGAGGAAAAACAGAAGCTAAAACACAATAAATTTGGAAAATAAAACAAAACAAAACTCACGTCTTCTTCAACTGAGCCTTTTCAGCGTAATTTTTCTTGGCAATCATTTTTCCCTTGATACCCAGAGCCTGTTCAATTGGAATTAACAAAAATACAAAGATTAAATTGAATCACGAGTCATGGCAATACAACTACGTTACAGTTAGCATAGTCAATTAAGTTTATCTTGTATTTAGAAAAGAAAAAAAAAAACAGAGCAAAAGTGAAGGCAACCTTCTGGGCCATTGCAGAGCGCTTGTGAACTTGACGCGCCTCTTTCTTGCGCTTACGCTCGAAGTGATCGAGACGGTAGCCATAGTCTCTTCTGTGACGTTCTATGTAATCTCCTTGCGGCTGAAAATACAAAAACCACAACGTAAAAATCAAAAAAACGAATGCAAAGAACAAAAAGAGTGTGAAATCCCAGTTGCAGAACGAACCATGGTGACGACGCGACAGTGTTTTCAGAAGCAGAAAAAATGTTTAACGTTAGAGAACGCGTCGCTTATAAACCCTAGGCTGCGACAGCAAAGGCTTACGTTAGGAGTCGTAAGCCGAATAGGTTTTAAGTTTGGCCCAATTTAAGTTGGGCTTCTTCACGAGACCACACTAATTGTCTCGAAGAAAACAGTTGTATATAAAAGTAATTTACCTATTTTATTTTTAAAAGAAAAATATTAAACATTGCCCCTATTAAAAATAATAATTAGTAAAATTCATGTTGTTAGTAAAATGCTAATCATATTCATGTAAAACAATAAAATTATAATAAGACAATGATATTTTAATTCATTTTTTTAACTGACTTTTAATTTATTGTTTTCATTACTATTAGATTATCATATCGCATTAAAAAAACAAATAAAAATATATCATCTAAAAATAATGAAAATGATAGGTTAAAAATAAATTAAAAAAATTGATTAAAATATTATTATGCATCCTAATACAATCATTTAACAACTAACTCATTGTTTAAAAGATACAAATAAATGCAGGACCAAAATAAAAAAGAATTACTAAGGAACTTATTTAATAAATGCAGGGACCATAAGTAAAACAAAACAAAAATATTGGGAACCTCAAGTAAAAAAATGCATCTATTAGTCTTACTTATTTAATAGATGGATCATCACTTAACAGGTGTGAGTAAACTATAACAATCCAACCAACAAAATAAATTATAAAGTACCATATACAAAAATTTTATTTAACGAACCACACAAAAGTTATTTAAACTTAAATCATATATCAAAGCTATCTAAAAAGTTAAATTATTTTTATTGATATGACTTAAATTTTATAAATACATATTTACTTTTTTTAGTGATATTTTATCTTTTAAAAGCAGAAAATAATAATCCCTTAACCTACTTAATTATAAATACGGAAAAATTATATTATTTTACCATTTAATTTAAAAAGGTTAGTTATAGAGAGACTGATATTATTTTAATGGAAATTTATATTGAGTAGGATAATCCAAATTCAATATAAAAAAATTTGGTTGAGTTCAACCCAATTTTCCATGATCCAATGGTGAAGATTATTGATTCTTAAACTCAATCCAACCTTGACAATATCATTAAATAGTACTAATAATAATAGTAGTATATATTCAATTTATTCTACTAGATGAATATATTTTTAAAATATTAAATCATGTATCTTTTTCAAATAAAGTTATGTTAGACATGAATTTTTACATCTCACACTCCAACATTTATCAATTTTTTGTCAACTCTCATCGATCATTTGTCATTACATGAAAAATTATTAAAAGTAAAATAAAATAATACAAAAATAATGAAGACCATGCCAAACTCATTATAAAAATTACATTTTATGAAACATAGACAAGCTATACTTATTGTAAAAAAAAATATAAATAAATATAGAACTTAAAATTAGATCACTTATATTTTTTTTTATGAATCAAAGATAAATTAACAAACTTATGATATCATGATGATTTCTTTCAAGAAAAACATGAGTAATTTTGAATTGTGTATACTTACAAAAATACAAATACTAACACCATCTTCCTCTAAAACTCCAACAAATCACTAGTTGATAAAAAAAAAAAAAAATAATGACAAACAAAAAAAAAAAAAAAAAAAAAATATTTAAATTAAATTTTTTTTATAAAATAAAAAAAAAAAAAA